>Ga0102939_1000421_pt1 | contig 15625 bp, 16 predicted proteins | sample SalPon2_B_H2O_MG_FD_78214 | JGI IMG/M metagenome (GOLD analysis project Ga0102939, IMG submission 78214) | Salt pond water microbial communities from South San Francisco under conditions of wetland restoration - Salt Pond MetaG R2_B_H2O_MG | ecosystem: Environmental > Aquatic > Non-marine Saline... | reverse complement strand
TACGAGGTCGACGAGGCCGGCGAGCGCTACCGCTACGAGGGCGAGTGGCGCGAGTTCGAGACCGAGACCCGAGAGATACCCGTCTCGGGCGGCGAGGACCGCACCCTGGAGGTCAAGCGGACGGTCCACGGCCCCCTCGTCGAGCGCGAGGGACGCCGCGTCGGCGTGGCGTGGACCGGGCACACCGCGACGCGCACGACGCTCGCCATCGACGGGCTCGGCCGCGCCGACGGGTTCGACGACGCGCTGGCGGCGACGCGCAAGTTCGACCTCCCGACGCAGAACCTCGTGTACGCCGACGCCGACGGTCGGACCATGTACTACGCGACGGGACAGCTCCCGATCCGGCGGATCGACGGCGAGGTCGTCGCCGCCGACCGGGTGTTCGACGGCTCCGCCGGCGAGGGCGAGTGGGAGGGGTTCGAGCCGTTCGGCCGGTCCTCGTGGGCGGGGTTCGTCCCCTTCGAGGAGAAGCCGCACGCGATCGATCCGGACGTGCTCTCGACGGCCAACCAGCGCGTGATCGACGACCCGATCCACTACGTCGGAGCCGACTACGCGACGCCCTATCGCGGCGCGCGCATCGCCGAGCGCCTCGACGACGCGATCGCGAGCGACGACCCGGTCGACCCCGACTTCCACCGCGACCTGCAACGCGACGTGCGCGACGGGCGGGCCGACCAGCTGGTGCCGGACCTCGTGGCGGCGGTCGAGGAGCGCGACGCCTCGGCGGGCGCGGACCGCCTCGCCGCGGCCGCCGCCACCCTCGACGCGTGGGACCGGCGGATGGCGGCCGACTCCCGCGGCGCGCTGGTGTTCGACCGGTGGCTCGACCGGTTCCGGGAGCTGACCGTCGGATCGGCCTTCGACGCGGTCGACCTCGACGAGACGTACTACCCGAACGACTGGGTGCTGGCGACGCTGCCGGCCGACGACCCCCTGTTCGACGACCGGTCGCGGGAGCGGACCATGACCGCGGCGCTGGCGGCGGCGCTCGACGAGGTCGACGAGGCGGGGTGGGAGACGTACGGCGACCGGAACTCGACGGCGGCGATAACTCACCCGCTCGGCGGCGAGGCGCCCTTCTTGAACTACGAGGCCATCCCCGCGGACGGCTCGCCGGCGACCGTGATGAACTACCGGGTCGACGACGCGGTCGGGTCGAGCTGGCGGATGGTGGTCCGGCCCGGCGAGGACGCCGCGGCGGTGATCCCCGGCGGCAACTCGGGCGACTACTTCTCCGACCACTACGACGACCAGCTCCGCGACTGGCTGGCGAACGACCAGAAGCCGATGTCGCTCGACCCCGACGGCGACGCCGGCGAGACCGTGCGCTTCCGGGGTGAGTCGTCGTGAGCGACGCCGACCGTCGAGATTCCGGCGAGTCGTCGGTTCCGCTCGCCCGGGTTCGGAGCGAACCTCGGACCCGTGCCGTCGCCGTCGCCGTCGCGGTCGCGCTCGGCCTCGCGCTGGCGTCGGTCCACTGGCTGGGCCTGATCGCGGCCGGCGCCGCCGCCTCGCTCGTCGCGCCGACCGTCCGCCGAGGCGTCGCGTACGCGCTCGGGGCCGGGGCGCTGGCGCTCGTCGCGTTCGCGGTCTCCCTCGGCCCCGCGGCCGCGGTCCTCCCCGAGATGCGGCCCGTGATCTACGTCGCGGCCGCCGCGGCAGTCGGGCTCCCGCTCCTCGGGTCGCTGGCGCGCGGGGTCGTCTGAGGCGAGGACGGCCCGGCGCCTCGGGAGGCCTATAGAGCGCTCGGGACCGCTCTACGGCGCCGGATACCTCTCATATAAGCGTTTACGAGGGCGACCCGACTGAGCTGCGGTATGGCAACGACTCCCGACGGGTCGGACGGGTCCCGCGCGGTCATCGACGAGGCGCGGGCGGCGCTCCGGGTCGAACGGCGCCGCGCGGTCGACGAGCGCGAGGCGTTCCGGACGTTTCGCGGCCGGGTCGAGTCGATTCCGACGGAGACGGCCTCCCCCGGCGGGTCGCCCGCGACGGCGGGGTTCTCGGGGGGCGCGGGTCGCGCGAGCGGTTCCGGCGCCGCCGCCGACGCGGGCGGCCCCGCCGCACCCCCCGGATCCGGGCTCGCGGCAGTCAGGGACGCGTACGCGGAGACGGTGATGTCGGTCCCGCACTACGAGGCGGAGTACGACGACACCTACGAGCGGAGCGTCGCCGCGGAGTTCGGTCCCGAACTGGCGTACGCGCTCACCCGGAGCGCGGGGTATCACCCCGAGTACGAGCCGGCCCTGAGAGACGCGGTCGACGCCGCGATCGAGGAGCGCGACCGCCTCGTGGAGCGGCTCGGCGTCGAGGCCGACTCCCTGGATCGGGCGGGGTCGCGGCTCGCGGCGGTCCGACGCGAGATCGCGTCGCTCGACGCGGCGGTCCCGGAGGGCGGGTTCGGCGCGCTCGACGCGTGTCGGGCCCGCGCCGAGGTCCTCGTCGAGGACTGCGACCGGATCGCCGCGCGCCGTCAGCGAGTGATCGCGGAGCACGAGCGCGACCTCCGGCTGGGCGACGACGTCGTCGACCTCCCGACGTACCTCTACCAGTCGACGGCCGCGCGGTACCCCGTCCTCTCGGCCGTCGGAGCGATCGGCGACCGCCTCGACGACCTCGCGCGCCGGATCGAGCGGGCGATGGCGCACGTCGGCTGACCGGGTATTTATAAAGAAAGCACGCGGCGCTCGCGGACCGCGGCGAACAGCCCGTCGCGGGCCTGACGGCCGTCGCCGCCGACGGGCTCTTGTCTCCGCGACCCCGATCACGACATCCCGTGACGACCGTCCTCTCCGACCGCGACCGACTGAAGCGCGACGACCGCCTCGACGAGACGTTTTACCAGGAGCCGCGGTTCGTCACCCACGCCGACGACGCGTTCCTCGACCGGCTCACGGCGCTGTACGACGAACTCCTCGAACCCGGCGACCGCGTCCTCGACGCGATGAGCAGTTGGGTGTCGCACCTCCCGGCGACCGAGTTCGACCGCGTCGTCGGTCACGGCCTCAACGAGGCCGAGCTCGCGGCGAACGACCGGCTCGACGAGCACGTCGTGCAGGACCTCAACGCCGACCGAGCGCTCCCGTTCGCCGACGGCGCCTTCGACGCGGTCTGCTGCGCCCTGTCGGTCCAGTACCTCCAGTATCCGGGACCGGTGTTCGCGGAGTTCGAGCGCGTCCTCGCGCCCGACGGCGTCGTGGTCGCGAGCTTCTCGAACCGGATGTTCCCGACGAAGGCCGTCAGGGCGTGGCGGGTCGCCTCGATGGACGAGCGCGCCGACCTCGTCGAACGTTATTTAAAAGCGGGCGGCCTCGCGGTCGAGACGCGGATCGCGGAGCGTCCCGAAAGCGACCCGTTCTACGCGGTCGTGGGGCGGAAGACGGAGCGCGGCGGCGGGGCGTGACGCCGTCGCCGCGGGCCGCCTCTCCGGTGGGTGCGGCCTACTCGGCCGACGCGCCCGGTTCCGCCCCCAGCCCGGAGCCGCTCGGCGGGCGCAGGACGAGCGCCGCCAGCCCGGCGGCGATGGCCAGTCCGCCGCCCAGCGCGAACGTCGGGACCCAGCCGAACGACGCGACGAGGTAGCCGGTGACGGTGCCGGCGAAGACGCCGCCGCCGACCTTCGCGGTGTAGAGCACCGCGTAGTTGCCGGAGGAGTTCGCGGCGCCGTAGTAGTCGGCGATCATCGACGGGAAGTAGACGAACAGCGGCGAGGAGAAGAACATCGCCGCCATCACCAGCGCGACGAAGACGACCCCGGCCTCGGCGCGACCGGCGCCGATCAGCGCCAGCCGGAACAGCCCGGCGAGCACGAACGAGACCGCCATCACCTTCTTCCGGTCGAATCGGTCCGAGGCCTCGCCGAGGATCATCCGCGAGACGCCGGCCGCGACCGGGAGGAGGGTCGCCGCCGCGGTCGCGACGACCGCCGCCAGCCCGAACTGCTCGGCGAACCGCACGACGTTGGCGATGACGACCAGGTCGGCCCCGGCCATCGCGACGAACATCGCGTACAGCAGCCAGAACTGCCACGTGGAGAGCATCTCGCGGGTCGTGTACGCGCGTCCGCGGAGCGACGCCGCCAGCCCGTCGTCGCCGTCGTCGTCGCCGTCCTCCCGCTCCGCGAGGCCGAGCCAGTCGTCAGGGGGGTCCCGGAGGAGGACGGCGCCGACGAGGGTGACGACGAGGATGGCGAGCCCGACGTTCCGGAGCACGTCGCCGTACGCCGCCACGGTCGCGTTCGCCCGGACGTACGGCACCACGAGGGCGCTCCCGCCCGCGAACGCCATCGTGCCGATACCGGTCGTGAGCCCCGTGCGGTCGGGGAACCACTTCACCGCGGTGTTCACCGCGACCGTGTACACGATCCCCACGCCGACCGCGCCGACCGAGTACAACAGGTACAGCTGCCAGACGGCGGTCGCGTAGGCGAGCCCGACGTAGCCGCCCCCGGCCAGCAGCGCCGCGAGGAAGGTGAGCGCGCCCGGGCCGCGGCTGTCGCGCCACTTGCCGGCGGGGAACTGCGAGAGCGACTGGAAGACGACGTAAAACGAGAACACCGCGCCGAGCGCCGGGAGCCCGATGTCGAGGCTCGCGGCGAGCGGCTGTTCGATGGACGACCAGACGTACTGGTAGGGGCTCACCGCGGCCATCATCCCGGCCGCGGCGACGATCTGCCACCAGCGGGAGAAGCCGAGTATCGACGAGGCTCGGCCCGCGTAGTCGACGCCGCCGTCGAGCGGCTCGGCGCCGGACCCTCCCGGATCGGGGTCGCGGCCGTCGCTCCCGTCGTCGGCGTTACCCATCGTTGCCGTCCGTCGCTCGCGTGGTGATGTTCGGTGTCATGTCGTGTGCCTCGGGTCGCACCGCGGGGGCGCCCGCGGCACCGCTCGCGTTCGTACCGATACTGTTCGGACTGATCGATTAAAGCGCGTCGTTGCCGCCGCGACCGTCTCGTCGGCGTTCTGTTCACACGTGGCATAACCGAGGCGGATTGCCGGCGTTTCGGACGCTCCGAGGAGTTTCGATGCCAGATAGATAATGATAATCGTCTATACTGTCGAAAATCGTTAAGAGAGGGCCGCTCGTACCCGTAGTCGAACACCTCCGGCGCCCGCGAGCGGGCGACCGGTTCCACCACTCATGTCCGCCGACACCGACGCCCTCGAGACCGACCCCGACGCCGCCGACGTCAGCACAGCCGACAGCGCCGAGCCCGAGTCGACGGAGACCGCGTCCGGTTCCCTCTTCGAGCGCGTGCTCGTCGTCACCGGCGACGACGAGGCGGGCCGCGCCGCGGTCGAGTCCGGGATCGACCTCGCCGCCGCCCACGGCGCGACCGTCGACGCGCTGTACGTCGTCGACACCAGCGAGCACTGGGACATGGTCGTCGAGCGTCGCGAGCGGACGGGCGAGGCCCTCGTCGAGGACGCCGCGGCCCGCGGCGACGCGCTCGGCGTCGACGTCGAGAAGTGGTTCCGATACGGCACCCCCCACCGGGAGGTGCTCGACTTCGCCGACGCGCACGACGCCGACCTGATCGTGGTCGGCTTCGCGCGTCGCACGGGGCTCGACCGGCTCGTCCGCCCCGAGACGCTCCCGGCCCGAGTCCAGCGCGGCGCCTCCGCGCCCGTCATGGTCGTCGGCACCGAGGACTGACCCGTCGGCGCCGAGGACTGACCCCCGGCTCCCCCCGGGCGGCGAGTCGCGTCGCGGCCCCGCGAGACGACCGATTAAGTGGCCGCGTCGCGTACGATTCTTATGACCGAAATCGGCATCGTCGGCGCCGGCGCGGGCGCGGCGGCCGCGGCGTTCGTCGTCGACGAGGCGGCGCCCGACGCGAACGTGACCGTGTTCGAGAAGTCCGGCGGGCTCTGCGGCCGCGCGGCGACGCGACGGCACGGCGACCTGACGTACGACTACGGCGCGAACTACCTCAAGTCAGACGACGAGCGCGTCGTCGAACTGATGACCGAGACGCTCGACGACGAGGGGCTCGTCGAGGTCGCCGAACCGGTGTACACCTTCGACGCCGACGGCGAGGTCTCGCCGGGCCGCGACGCCGACGAGCACAAGTGGAGCTATCGGCGGGGACTCACCCAGATCGCGAAGCGGCTCTTCGGCCCGACCGACGCGACGGTCCACCGGCGGACCCGTATCGAGACCGTCCGGCGCACCGGCGACCGGTGGGAACTCGACGACGCCGACGGCGAGACGCGGGGGCCGTTCGACGTCCTCCTCCTGAATCCCCCGGCGCCGCAGACGGCGGAACTCCTCCGGGACGCCGAGTGGGAGTCGCCGGTGCGCGACTCGCTCGTCGACGCCGTGGGCGACGTGTCGTACACCTCGGTGTGGTCCGCGGTGCTCCACTACCCCTTCCCGGTCGACGTGCCCTACTACGGGCTCATCAACACCGACAAGGAGCACCCCGTCGGCTGGATATCGCGCGAGGAGTGCAAGGCGGGGCACGTTCCCGAGGGCGAGACGCTGCTCGTCGTGCAGGCGAGCGACGAGTGGTCCGTGACCCACTACGATGACGACCCGGCGGCGAACGTGGCCGCGCTCGCCGAGCACACCGCCGACGTCGTCGGCGACGACCGGCTCGCCGACCCCGCGTGGAGCGACCACCAAGGGTGGCGGTACGCGCTCCCGAAGGACGGCGTCGACCGCGGGCCGATCGACTCCGCTCGCGGCGAGGACCTCTATCTGCTCGGCGACTGGGTCGCGGGCGAGGGGCGCATCCACGCCGCCGTCGCGAACGGGCTCGACGTCGGCGAGCGCGTCGTCCACGGCTTATAAATCGGCCAGTGAGTCGGTCGGAATTGTGGCCGACCCGAACGGGCCGGGGACGAAGTACCGCGCGAGCGCGGTTGTTTATAAACAGCAGTGAGTTGTTTCTATGTCGTGCGCCGCTCGCGACGGACGCGCCGAGTGCGCCGCCTTAGCTCCGCGTGAAGCGGTACTCGACCGTGCCGAGTCCGGGGAGGCTGATCCGGCGGACGGTGTCGGTGTCGACGTGTCGGACGAGCGTGCGGGCGAGCGCGAGGACGGCGACGCTCCCGGCGAGCACCGCCGCGGACGCGACGGGGTACGACGCGACCACGAGCACCACCGCGACCAGTCCCATCCACACGAGCGAGCCGGTGAGTCCGCCGTCCGGGTGTCTGTCGGATTCCGTCACCGCACGTCCGGTGTAGCGGTCGGTTATCGGTTGCATATCTACCTGTAAGTCACCCGGAGGGATAACCTTTCATATTTCATATGTGTTTTGAGTACTGCTACCACGGGACACACACTCAGATAGTCTCAAACAGTTGTTAACGGGGTGTAATAGATACCATGGTACGCGTTCGTTTACGTATCGGAAATATAGAACATCCGCGCGAAATCCGCACGGGTCGTCGGCCGCGGCGAAGGGTCGAACCGGAGGACTTCTGTCCGTCGCCCGCCTCTCGCTGGTATGGGTCCTCCGTCGGTCTCTCCGTCGCGCTCGAACGTCCCCTTCTGGACGACTGTGGCGCTCGCGGCGCTGTACCTGCCGGCGTCCATCGGGGCGCGCGCGCTCGTCGAGCCGGGGTACGCGGCCGCGGCCGGGTGGGTCCCCCGCTCGGTCGTCGACGTCGCTGGGACCGCCCTCGGCGTGGCCCTCGCGGCGGCGCTGTGGCTCCCCGTCGCGGCCGGATTCCTCTACGCCTTCGCGGCGGAGCTGTCGGCGATGCGCACCCGGACCGCGTGGGCGCCGCCCGACAAGGGGTACCTCATCATCGCGGTCGGCGCGCTGGCGGCACACCCGCTCACCGGGCTGCCGTTCGTGTTCCTCGTGGTCGCCGGCTACACGCTACACCGAACGCTGCGAGTCCGGTAGTTTCGGAGCCCGGTCCGCGCGCCCTCGCCCGCCTCGGCGGGCGATTCGTCCGGGTCGCGCACGGGTTCGGCCGCGTTCTAGCCCGAACATTTATTTCACAAGAAGTCAACGTGGAGATACGAATCGCCATGTCAACGACACGAGACACACCTTCCGGGCGGCTCGCGGGGATCGAAGCGGTCGAGGCGTGGCGCGCAGTCGCCGCGCTCGCCGACGGGGCAGTCGAGACGGTCGCCGACCTCCGCGTCCGAAGCGCGCCCGACGAGGTCGCCGACGAACTCCGCGAGACCCACCTCCCGGCGCTGGAGGAGGCCGGGTACATCGAGTGGGACCGCGAGACGGGAACGATCGCTCCGGGGCCGAACTTCGAGGAGGCCGCGGCCCACGTCGCCGACCTCCCCAGCCCGGACGGCGAGCCGGCCGACGACTGAGCCCGAGACGTTTATACGCCGCCGCGGGGGAGTCCCGACATCGCATGGCCGAGCCGATCCTGAAGTGGGCCGGCGGGAAGCGCCAACTGCTCGACGAGCTGTACGCCCGGTTCCCGGCCTCGTACGACCGCTACCACGAGCCGTTCGTCGGCGGCGGCGCGCTCTTCTTCGATCTGGAACCCGCGGACGCGACGGTCAACGACGCGAACCCGCGGCTGGTGAACTTCTACGAGCGGGTCCGCGACGACCCCGAGGCGCTGATCGAGCGGCTGGAGTCGTTCGACGACCCCGACGCCGACCCGGACCCGTCGCTGTCGTATCCCGAGGAGACGGCCCGCGGTCGGGACGTCGAGAGCTACTACTACCAGCAGCGCGCTCGGTTCAACCGACGCCCCTACGAGGGCGAGTTCGACCCGCTGGAGGAGGCCGCGCTCCTGTTGTACCTCAACCGGACCTGCTACAACGGCCTCTACCGCGAGAACGCCGACGGCGGGTTCAACGTCCCCGTGGGGCGGTACGCGAACCCGGACTGGGTCCAGCGCGACCGGATCCGGCGCGCGAGCGACGTGCTCGCCGACGCGACGATCCGGAACGACGACTTCGCGTACGTCCTCGACGTCGCCGACCCCGGCGACCTCGTCTACTTCGACCCGCCGTACGAGCCGATGAGCGCGACCGCGAACTTCAACGAGTACAGCGCCGACGGGTTCGACCGCGAGGACCAGCGTCGACTGCTCGACGTCGCGGGCGACCTGGGCGACGCGGGCGTTCGGGTCGTGGTGAGCAACAGCGGCGTGATGTACGAGCCGTACGCCGACGCGGGGTTCCACGTCGAGAGGGAGGGCGCCACCCGCGCGATAAACAGCGACGCCGGCAACCGGGACGCGGTCGACGAGATCGTCGCGACGAACGTGCCGCCCGAGGAGCGACGGAGCGCCGGCCAGCGCGAACTGTCCGGCTTCTGAGGCGCCGGCCGAGGACTCCTCTCGGTCGCCCCCCGACGCACGCGCCTCGTCGGACACATGGGGCGGGCTTTTTGAACTCCCCCGACCACGTCCCGCGTATGACCGATCTCGACATCGACCTCGTGCTCGTTCCCGTCGACGGGAGCGAGGAGTCTCACGAGGCGGTCGACTACGCGATCGCGGTCGCCGCCGAGTACGGCGCGAGCGTCCACGCCCTGTACGTGTTAGACGAGGACGTGGTCCGCGCCATCGACCGCGGCGCGATAGACGAGAGCGACGTCGCCGACGACACCGAGGCGTTCACGGACTCCGTCGCGCAGCGCGCGGAGGCCGCCGGGGTCCCCCACAGCAACTCCATGGCGTACGGCTTCTCGACGACGGTGAAGACGGTTCACCCCGGCAGCGTCGTGCTCGACACCGCCGAGGAACTGGAGTCCGACTTCATCGTGGTCCCGCGCGAGCCGGTCTCCGGCGACCCCGGAGAGGTGCTGGGGAAGGCCGCCGAGTACGTCCTCCTCTACGCCAGCCAGCCGGTCCTGTCGGTGTGATGGCCGGCGCGATCCCGTTCCTCCCCGCCGGCACGACGCTCCCGCCGCTCCCGTACCTCGTCGCCGTCCTCCTCGCGGCCGGCGCGGTCGGGGTCGCGCTCCGCCGTCGCCCCCCGCGAGTCACCGGTCGGCACGTGCTCGCGCTCGCCCCGTGGATCGCGCTCGGCTCCGCGGCCCACGTGCTGTACGTCGTCGACGCGCTTCCGGCCGCGCTCGCGCCGCTCGCCGGCTCGCCGACCGTCTACCTCACGGCGGGGACGACGGCCGGCGCGTCGTGGCTCGCGCTCGCGGAGGGGGCGCCGGAGCGCGTCCCGACGCGGCTCGCCGCCGCGGGGACGCTCCTCCTCGTCCCGGTCGTTGCGGCCGCGCTCGCGACCGGCGTCTCGCCGGCCGGCGCCCGGTGGTCGGCCGTCGCGCTCGCGGTGACCGTTCCGGTCGCCGCCGCCGTGTGGGTCGGCCTGACGCGGCTGCGGCCCGAGACGGCCATCACCGGCGGGGTCGGGGCGCTCGCGGTGTTCGGGCACGCGCTCGACGGGGTCTCGACCGCGGTGGGGACGACCCAACTCGGCTTCGGCGAGCGCACGCCGGTCTCCCGGATCCTGCTCGAGTTCGGCTGGATCCCGCCGGTCCCGGTGCTCGGCGAGGGATGGGTGTTCCTGCTCGTCAAACTCGCAGTGGCGAGCCTCGTGGTGTGGCTGTTCGCGGAGTACGTCCGCGACCGGCCGGCGGAGGGGTTCCTCCTGCTCGGCTTCGTCGGCGCCGTCGGACTGGGGCCGGCCGCGCACAATCTGCTCCTGTTTACCATCGCCGGCTGACGGGACCGATTCCGGGCCGCTTCGCTCGGCGCGTCGCCCGCCGTCGCTTATAAAACGGAGAGCGCGAAGACGACGGTGACGCCGGCCAGCATGACCGCCTGGACGAGCGCGCTGGCGAGGACGCCGACCACCGCGAACGCCGACCGCCTGAGGGCGACGCGCGGGTCGGCGGTGTGCTCGTAGTAACTGACGAGGAAGACGGTGCCGCCGAGGCCGACGACGAGACCGATCGGCCCCATGACGAACAGGAGGACGATACCGGCCAGCGTGCCGGCGACGACGGTTCGGGTCGACGCGCCGCCGAGCCGCCCGGATATCATCCCCGACAGCAGGTCCATCGCGGAGGCCAGCAGCGAGACGAGGACGAGCGCGACCAGCACGCCGAGGCTCGGCTCGGCGAAGCCGGTGGTGTACGCGTAGCCGACGACGGTCAGCGCCGCGAGAGCGCCGCTCGGCACGAACGGGACGAACGAGCTGGCCGTCCAGACCACGAGCAGGACGATCGCCGCTTCGGCCGCGGGAAACGCCATACGCGGACACACGTCGCGCGAGGCCAAAACGGTTCAGCCCGGTCGGGCCGGTCGCGAGCGCCGTGCGAGTTCGACGGGCCGACGGCTCGGCGCACGGGGGCGGAGCGGAGAAACGGACGCGACGCGACCGCCGGACTCAGTCCTCTTCTTCGACGACTTCGGGGTCCTCGATGGCGGACTGCAGGGAGTCGAGGCCGTTGACCCACTCGGAGACGAGCCCGTACTCCAGCTCCTCGACGAGCTCGATGTCGAGGGGTTCGCCGTCGACGATGCGGGTCCCGGCCTGCACGACGTAGCCGAGCGCGGCGTCGAGGTCGTCCTCCGCCTCGGCGTCGGCGGCCGCGCGCACGAACTCGGTCACGTCGCCCTCGACGACGCCGCCGACGACGTACTCCTCGGCCGCGTAGAAGACGGGGATGAGCGAGGTCTGGACGCCGTCGATCAGCATCACCTTGTCCTCGTCGTCGAAGTCGACGTCGGCGAGGACGATGTCGCGCACGCCGCGGATCTCCTCGACCGCGCGGTCCTCGTCGATGCGGTCCTCGTCGAGCGCGGCCAGGATCTTCACGACGGCGATCGCGGCGTCGTCCTGGAGGTTCAACAGGAGCCGGGCCGAGTCCTCGTTCTCGGGGTCGAGGTCCTCCTCCTTCAGGCGATCGAGCCAGTTCTGCCAGCGGTCGTCGGTATAGAACGTTTCAACGGCGTCGTCGTCGGTCATGTGCGGTACGTCGCCCGGATTACTCAAATGCCTTTCCTATCGATCGTCGCGAGAGAGGGCGTCTCACCCCCTCGACGCCGGGATTCCGTGGGCGGCGCTCCCGTCGTGCGGTCGGGCCGCGCTCGTCGTCGCCGGCGTCCCCCCGCCGCGCGCCTCGGTCAGGTCATCGGGTCGGCACCGACGTCGGGGTGCTCGCGGGCGAACGCCACGAGCCGGTCGACGTACGACTCGAACGGCGGCACGGAGACGTCCGTTCCGGCCAGCGCCTCGGTCGCGTTCGGGCAGCGGTAGCGGGTCGGGTGGTCGAAGTAGTCGATCGTCGCGGGTTCCACGTCGACCCCCGCGGCCGAGAGCAGGCGGGCCGCCGCCTTCGCCAGCGGCTTCGGGGCCGGGACGGTGACGCTCCGGCGGTCGGCCGCGTCGCTCACGGCCGCGACGAACGCCGGAACCGTCAGGGGGTCGGGGTCGCAGAGCTGGAACGTCTCCCCGACGGTGTCCGGTCGCCCGCTCAGTTCGGCGACGGCGTCGACGACGTAGTCGCGCGGGACGACGTTCAGTTCGGTCTCGGCCGCGCCCGGGACCGAGAAGGCGAAGGCGAGTCGCTCGGGCTGTGCGAGCAGGAGCCGGAGCAGGTTGTACGGGCCGTCGAGCTTGTCGGTCTCGCCGGTCCGGCTGTCGCCGACGGCGATGGACGGTCGGTAGACGGTCGCCGGGAGCCCCTCGGCCATCCGCTCCCGCACCGCGACCTCCGCCCGGTGCTTCGACGCCTCGTAGTGGTTGTTGAACGACTGGCCCTCCCGCAGGCGCTCCGCGGTGAACACGCCGTCGTAGCGACCGCTGACGTAGCAGGTGCTCACGTAGTGGAACCGCTCGGCTTCGAGTCGCTCGGCCGCGTCCAAGACGTGCTCGGTCCCGCGGACGTTCACCGCCTCGGCGAGGTCGGCGTCGACGCTCAGGTCGTAGACGGCCGCGAGGTGGTACACCTCGTCGACGCCCGCCAGCAGGTCCGGGTCGTCGAGCGCCGAGCCGAGCCCCAGCCCCGGCGACGTGATGTCGCCCTCGTAGAGGTGGACCGCCGGGGCGCGAGCGTCGTCGCCGGGCGCGTCCTCGTCGGGGCCGGTCCGATCGCCGCCGACCGTCGAGACGATCGCTCCGGCTCGCTCCGCCGCCAGTTCCCGGTACTGCGGCTGGATCAGACAGGCCACCGGGCCGTCGCCGCGTTCGAGGACCCGGCGGAGCAGCGCGGACCCGAGGAAGCCGGGGAACCCCGTGAACAGGACCCCCGGCGGAGGCGTGGCGGCGTCCGCGGAGCCCCGGTCGCTCACGGCGTCCGCTCCTCCAGCGTCGCCTCGGTGTCGATCCCGTACACCGCTTCGGGCGTCTCCATGTGCGCGCGTCGGACCGCCTCGTCGTACCCCTCCTCCAGCAGCCAGCGGACGCGGCGGGGGACGGTCTTCGGGCCCATCACCATCCCCGGCTTCTCGGGGTCGTCGACGAAGTCCGTCTCCATCAGGAACGGCTCGCCGGACTCGGCGGCGCGTTCGAGCCGGTCCTTCTCGCTCATCACGCTCGGGATCGGTCCCGCGAGCCGCCCCTCGGCGTAGTGCTTCACGACGTGCGTCGGGTCGAGCCCGGACGCCTCGGCGACGGCGGCCAGGTCGGTGAGGTCCTCGCTGGCCTCGGTGTGCAGTTGGACGGCGCAGTCGAGCGCGCCGCCCAACTCGAACGCGCGTCGGGTGACCGCGTTCGACGCGTCCCGGACCGCGTCGCTCACGTCGTAGTGGGGCCGACCGGACTTCAGCGCGAGCGCCCGGTCGTCGGCGACGAACTCGCTCGCGACCTCCAGCCCGCCGCACATCAGGTCGCGGGCGTCCTCGGGCGCGAAGCCCCGCTCGTCGACGAGGCGGCTTATCAGACCCGGATGGACGCCGAGCACGGGCCACGCGCGCCCGGGGAGGACCTCGTTCGCGGCGTCGACCGCGTCGAGCGTCTCCTCGAAGACCGGGCGGAAGTCGCTCGGCTCGTCGGGCTCGACGCCGAGGTGCCACGAGGGCTTGTTCACCACGAGCAGGTGGGTGCCGCCGAGCCGGACGAAGTCCTCGACGGCGTCGATCCCGCGGCCGTGACGCGGGTCGAGATGGAGGTGGTCGTCGAGCACCGGCGTGTCGAGGTCGTCGGTCATACGTGAGCAAGAGCGCGGGCGGCGCTTATAAACAACGACCGCCGCCCGTGACTGACGACCGCCGCCTGCGACTGCCGACCGGCGACCGGCAGCCCCGTCGCTCAGTCGCGCTCGTCGGTCGCGGCGTCGCGGTTCCGGATCTCGATTCGCCCCTCGATCTCGGGGGCGATACCGTGCTCGCGGGCGTACGCGGCGAGGACCTCGTACTGGATGTCGGCCTCGTCGATCCGGTGGCGCTGGGCGAGCGTCGGGAACTCGTGTTCGGAGTGGAGGAGGTACTCCGAGACGGCGACCGTGTAGCGCGCCTCGGGATCGATCGGCTCGCCGCCGACGGTCGCCTCCAAGATGAGCTCCGCCTCGTCGTCCCAGACGACGCGCGCGTTCGAGATGTGGCCGTGCCACCAGTCGGCCTCACCGAAGTCGACGTCGGGCGCGCCCATCTCGCGGAACACGTCGTGCAGTTCGGCGCCGGTGACCGAGGCGAGCGCGACGGGCTCCTCGAACGGGATCAGGCTGATCAGGTCGGCCTTGGTCACCTCGCCGGCCCACGGGTCGCCCTGTCGGAGCCCGCCGGCGTTCGAGAGCCCCACGTCGGCGTCGTGGACCCAGCGGAACGCGTCCGCGACGAAGTTGCCGACGCGGCACTCGCCGCCGTGGACCACCGCGCCCGTGCGCTCGACGGGCTCGTCGACGACGTCGACCGCCTCGCCGAGGTCGGCCGCGGCCATCCGCTCCGCGAGGGACGCTTCGAGGCCCGGGGCCGGGTCGGCGCCGTCCGGCTCGTGGAGCGTGGCGGCGGGAGGAGGACCGCTCGATCCGTCGGTCGCGAGGGCGCCGGCGTCGTCTCCCGCGTCGTCCCCCACATCTCCGCCGAACTCGACCTCGGCGACCGTCTCGCCGTTGACGCCGGGGCGGACGATCCGGGTGCCGGCGACGACGTCGTTGCGCCGGCTGTGGACGTGGCCGCCGAGGACGGCGTCGACGTCGAGCGCCCGGGCGAGGTCGTCGTCGCCGGCGCCGAGGTGCGAGAGGACGACGGCGTAATCGAGCGCGTGGCCGTCAGATCCCTCGCCGCGCTCGGCGACGGCGGTCCGCATCTCGGCGAGCGCGTCGCGCGCGGCGTCGACCGGGTCGTCGAAGGTCAGGTCGGCGGCCATCGGGTTCAGCGAGTCGGTCGCCGGGTCCGTGACCCCGACGAAGCCGACCGTCGCGCCGTCGACGTCGAGCGTCGTCCACGGGACGACGCCCTCGGCGCGGCCGAAGGGCTCGCCGGCCTCGTCGCGGACGTTCGCGGAGACGAAGGTCACGGGCGCGTCGGCGACGAGCCCGCGGAGCGCGTCCGGCCCGTAGTCGAACTCGTGGTTGCCGAACGTGTCGAGGCGGGTGTCGGTCGCCCCGTAGAAGTCGAGGACCTGCCGCCCGCTCGCGACCAGCGAGAGGACGCCCGGCGCGGTCGTGTCGCCGGTGGCGACCACCGCGGCGTCGGGGCCCGAGAGCGCCCGGATCCGACCGGCGAGGCGGGCGGCTCGCGCGGGCGCGTCGAAGACGTTCTCGATGTCGGAGTAGTGG
>Ga0102939_1000418_pt1 | contig 15682 bp, 16 predicted proteins | sample SalPon2_B_H2O_MG_FD_78214 | JGI IMG/M metagenome (GOLD analysis project Ga0102939, IMG submission 78214) | Salt pond water microbial communities from South San Francisco under conditions of wetland restoration - Salt Pond MetaG R2_B_H2O_MG | ecosystem: Environmental > Aquatic > Non-marine Saline... | reverse complement strand
CGGCAACGTCGACGTCGACTCATCACACTCTGTGTGAAACGGTACGATAGCCGCCACTGGTGGAGTCGTAGACACGTAGCTCCACCCGATTGGCGGTCGCACGTTCGTCAACTCTCCGTTTCAAAGCGCTGAGTGATCTGAGATCGTGACGGTCACCCGACAGATCGATCTCTTGTCGGCGTGGATGGGGGTGTGGGCGGGAGTCGATCTCGTGGAAGCGACGAGAGCGCTGTCGTCGCGCCCAACAGTCGGCTTCAATACAGGTGATGTCGTTGCCGACCTCCGCCACGCGCGTCGTTGATGTCGATTCCGACGGTACGAGACTGATCCTCGGATCACCTCGATTGGCTCCGACTGGGCGTGATTCGGACCCGTCTCGACCACCGTATTCGACTTCGTGGCAAACGTCGTCTCAGCTCGTTTGAACACATAAAAAACAAAATCACTATTTAAAATCGACAGGTGTGACAGAATACGTCGCACGGCGGAGACCACTGACAGTCGCAGAGTGTGTCGAGTTCAGATGTCGTTTGAGTTATCGTCGACTCTCCGAGACCACTGTACACATAGACGTATATTGCATAAGGCTATATAGATGTGTCCGCGGGGCCGAGATCAATGAGTGTGATAGAAACTGGATGGGCAAGCACCTAAGCCGAGACCCAGCTGTCGTTCGTCAGATCGCGTGTCACTTTTCTTCAGATGATAGAACACGCCTATAGTATATACACGCTGTGTGACCTAGCATTGGTATGGACGCTCCTGCACTCAGTCAACGCCATGACTTCCGAACGCTGTTCGATGAACTCGACGGCGTCGCGCTCTGGACGGCGACGAAACCCGGTGAGTTCGAGTATATCAGTGCCGGATTCGAAGACATCTGGGGGGTTCCCCCTGACGAGATCCGAGATGACGTGAACAAGTTGTTAGAGACGATCCACCCCGACGACCGGGACCGCGTTCGCGCGAATATCGAGGAGTCGACCCAAGACCTTCGTGATTCCACGTACGAGGGACGCGTCGTTCGTCCCGACGGGTCCGTACGGTGGACCCTCAACCGGCAGGTCATCTTGCGAGACGACGAGGGAGCGGTCAGTGAAGTTGTTGGGATATCGACCGACATCACCGAGCAAAAAAACCGGGAGCAGGAACTCGAATTGCTCAATCGGATCGTCCGTCACGATATTCGCAACGATATGTCGGTCATGCTCGGCTGGGCAGAGATGCTCGAAGACCACGTCGACGACGAAGGCACCGAGTATCTGCGAAAGATCGTCACAAGCGGCGAACACGTCGTCGAATTAACAGAAACTGCGCGTGAGTACGTACAGACGGTCGTCTCTGAAGACGATATCGAGACCGAATCTGTTCGGGTTTGCTCAGTGCTCGAAACGGAAGTGTCGCTCCGGGAAGAATCGTTTCCACACGCCGAGTTCGCGGTTTCGAACACGCCGAGTGACGTCGAGGTACTGGCCGACAGCATGCTCAATTCGGTCTTTCAGAACGTCCTCAACAACGCCATCCAGCACAACGACTCGGACACTCCGCGCGTTACCGTCTCGTGTGAGGTCGATGAGAGGACGGTCACGGTCCGGATCGCCGACAACGGACCCGGAATTCCGGACGAACACAAAGACGTCGTCTTCGGAAAGGGAGAACGGGGACTCGGAAGTGACGGAACGGGGATCGGGCTCTATCTCGTCCACACGCTCGTCACGCAGTACGGCGGCCAGGTCTGGGCGGAGGACAACGAACCCACTGGAACGGTCTTCGTTATCGAACTCCCGCGGGCTGACTAACTCACGCGTTTCTTGACGTACCGGCATATCCTTCAGTTCTTAACATGTTCTCGCGCTGAAGTGTGAGGCGTTCTCCTCGAGTCTCCGTAACCTCGTTCGAATACGCCTCTCGAAGGATACGTCGCGTTTTCGTGTCAGCCCTTCACTGCGGACGTCCCGCGAGGCCGTCGAAACAGCCGTCTGTCATTGAATCCGATTAGAATTGCGATCGACATCGTCCGACAGTCTTCACTCGGCGTCGACCACGGTGAGCGCGACTCGGTGGACGCCTTTCAGCGGGCGGATCCTGGACAGTAGCTCATCGATTCGCTCGCCCGCGCCGTCGACCGCGATAGACTCCAGACAGAGGTCGCCGCTGAGATGGACGTGGTGCACAGCGATGATGGTCTCCGTGAACTCGTGTTGTAACTCGGTCATCTCGTCGGTCACGCCGCCGTGGTGGTGATCGTAGAGTACGACCACCGTTCCGCGGCGGCTCCCGGCGAGGTCCCGCTGTCGATTGAATTCCGTGATGAACGCTCGCAGCGCGTCTCTCGTCGCTTCCGAGCGGCTGTCGTACTCGCCGGCGTCGACGACATCGTCGAGTTCTGCACGGAGGCTCGGCGGCAGCGTGACGCTCATCCGATCGACATCTTCGCCCATGGCAGCGTTGTTCCGGCGGTCCGGTAATATAACCGCGGTGCCGGCGCTCGTGATTTCGCCCCGACGAATCGATCATTTGTCGAAGCGCTCGTCCGCGTCTCGGCTGGACATCCTCATATCGTATTACGATTAAGAGGAAAAGTATTATCACCGGGTTGGATATGGGTAGACGTACGCATGCACATCCCGGATGGCTTCCTCGATCCGCTGGTCGCGGGTCTCTTCTGGGTCGGTTCCGGCATCGCCATCGGCATCGCCGTGAGGCGCGCCCGCCGCGAGCTCGGTGACGAGCGGACGCCACTCCTCGGTGTCGTCGCCGCGGGGCTGTTCGCTGCACAGATGTTGAACTGGCCGATTCCGGGCGGCACGAGCGCTCACTTCGTCGGTGGTGCGTTCGCCGGTATCCTCCTCGGTCCCGCTCTCGGCGTTCTCGCGATGACCGCCGTCGTGACGATCCAGGCGCTCGTGTTCGGCGACGGGGGGATAATCGCTCTCGGGGCGAACCTCTTCGCGATGGCCGTCGTCGACGTGCTCGTCGGCTACGCGATTTTCCGCGGGCTCAGGGGCGTCCACGAGACGGGTGCCGCCTTCGTCGCGGGCTGGGTGGCGGTCACGGCGAGCGCGCTCGCCGTCGGGGCGGGGATCGGTGCCTCCTCGGCGTTCGCGTATGAACTCGGCGTGACGGTGCCGATCATGGTGGGCGGACACGCGCTGTTGGGGACCATCGAAGGCGCGATCACGGCCGCCGTGTACGGGTTCATCGCGGACGCTCGACCGGACCTCGTCCTCGGACGAACCGGCGACGAGGGGCTCTCGCCCGAGGTGGGGCTTTGAACGCGCTCAGAGGCTCGTGGAGGGGGCGTGCGCTCGTCGTCCTCGGCATCCTCGTCGTCCTTACGCCCGTGTTCGGCTGGGCGTCGGGCGTCGTCGGGTACGCGGAGCCGCTCGAACACGCCGCGGAGGCCGCCGGCGCGGCCGACGAAGCGAGCACCGTCGCCTCCGGGCTGTTCCCTGACTACTCGGTGCCGGGTCTCGGCGCGCCGGCGGGGACGCTCGTGTCGGCACTCGTCGGGACGACGCTCACGCTCGTGCTCGTGCTCTGTGCCGGGAAGCTGGTGGAACGGTGACCGGCGTCTTCGGTCGCTCGGTCGCGTCGATCACGGGAGCGCTCCGGGCGGTCTTCGCGGCCGAACGGGTCGCCGCAAGCGACGGGTTCCTCCAGCGGCGCGATCCGCGGGTGTCGCTGTGTTCGCTCGCCGGTCTCGCGCTCGCGGTGATGATCACGCGAACGGTCGCGGTTACGCTCGCGTTCGCCGTCGTGACCGTCGTGTTGGCGAAGATGTCCGCGGTTCCGCTCCGCCGTCTCCTCGCTCGATCCGCCGTCGTCCCGCTCGTGTCCGCGGTCGTCGTTCTGCCGCAAGCGGCGTTGATCCCGGGCGACGCACTCGTGCAGGCGGTCGGTGTCACGGTCACGGACGCCGGCGTCGCGTACGTCGTCGCCTTCACGCTTCGCGTCGGCGTCGGCGTCGCACTCTTGTCTCTCGTCGTGTTGACGACGCCGTTTTCGTCGGTCATCGCCGCCATGCGGCGACTCCGCGTCCCTGTCGCGCTCGTGTGGGTGATCGCCGTCACCTATCGGTACCTGTTCTTGTTCTTCGATGAACTACAGCGGCTGATCCTCGCGCGGAACGGCCGGACGACCGGTCGAGGGCTCTCCGGCGGCTGGCGCGACGCGAGGCGGATCGCGGGGACGTTCCTGCTGCGAACGCTCGACCGCGGCGAGCGGGTCGGTCGCGGGATGCGAGCCCGCGGCGGTGCTCGTCCCCCGTCGCCGTACGGCCGCCAGCGGGCCGTCGATCGGTACGACTACGCGCTCGCCCTCTGTTCGGCCGCCGCGGTCGTCGTCGCCGGGGTGATCCGATGGGGCCCGTGATCGACGCGCGCGAGTTGACACACGAGTACCCGGACGGAACGACGGCGCTCCGGGGCGTAACGCTCTCGATCGACCGCGGCGAACGGGTCGCGGTCGTCGGCGCGAACGGGTCGGGAAAGAGCACGCTACAGCTCGCGCTCGGCGGGCTCGTCGACCCGTCGGCGGGGACGGTCCGGTACTTCGGTCAGACGACGGACGCCGAACGCGTCCGGGACCGACTCGGCGTGCTGTTACAAGACCCCGACGACTACCTGTTCAACGCGACCGTTCGCGAAGACCTCGAATACGGGCCGGCCCAGCTCGGAATGTCGCGGCAGGCGGCAGACGAGCGGATCGGTCGACTCGCGGCTGACCTCGGGCTGACCGACCTGCTTGACCGGCCGCCGTTTCGGCTTTCGGGGGGCGAAAAACAGCGGGCCGCGGTGGCGAGCGTCCTCGCCTTCGACCCGGACGTGCTCCTCCTCGACGAGCCGTTCGGGGCCGTCGACGCTCACTACCGCGAACGCGTCCGCGAACTGATGGCCGACCACGAGGGGACCGTAGTGGTGTTCACGCCGTCGCTGGATCTCGCTGCTGAGCTCGCCGACCGCGTGGTCGTCGTCGGACAGGCGGGGTCGATAGCCGCGGACGCGTCCGCGAGAGCGGTCCTGACGGACGGTGACCTGTTGCGGGAGAACGGCCTCCGACCGCCCGCAACCGTGCGACTGTTCGAGGGACTTCTCGACGCCGACGACGTGCCGTTGACTACCGCGGCGGCGCGGCGACACCTCGTCGACGAACTGGAGTAGGGAGCCGTCTGCCCCTCCGACGAGCCGCTGACCACCGATCACCGATCACCGATCACCGATCACCGATCACCGATCACTAATCACCAATCACTAATCACCGATCGCCGACCGCTCAGACTCGGATGTCCGACGCGGGCTCGTCGACGGCGACGACATCTGCGGCGCGGTCGACATCGGCGTCGCTTTCGGCGGTGTTCCGCATCAGCACTGTTTCGCTGGGGAAGAGATGCTCGCCGACGACGAGGCCGTGGTCGCGGGCGGTCGAACCCGTCACCGTGAGGTACACCCCGAGCCCCGTCCGCGCGACGGCCGCTTCTTCCTCTTCGTGGGGTGCTGGATACACGAACTCGACGCCCTCCAGCGCGTCGGTCCCCAACACCGCCGTGACCAGCCGTTCGTACCGCGGCGAGATGCAGAGCGGCCCGGTGTACGACGCGAGGAACTCGCGGTCGAGGTCGGTTCCGAGGTCGAGTTCCGACGGGTGTCCCATGAGGGTGTGATACACCGTATCGCCGAGGCCGTTGACGACGCGGACATCGGTGTCCACCGGGTCGATCCGCTGGTTGACGTCCGCGATGGTCCCCAGTCCGTCGGACTCGATCCCGACGACCTCCTCTAACACGAGGTCCGCCGAGTCGAATCCCAGCGCGAACTCGTGCGTCCGGAGGGCACGGAACGGTTCCTCGCGGCCGACCAGTTTCAGGCGGGTGTCGCCGAGGTCGACCGTCGCCGCGTCGAAGACGATCCGGCGCGGTTTCCCGTCGCGGTCGTCGCGCATCAGCGTGAACTCGGGGCCGTTCGGCTCGCCGGGATGCGAGTAGTCTGCGAGCCGCTCGTACGGCCCGTCGTCGGCGTCGGTCCGCCCCTTCGTGATCGACTTCTCGTAGCGGAGCGTGTTGCTGACGCGGTCCGCGAGGCGGTCGAGCCGATCGTCGTCTCCGACGTGGGCGAGCCGTTCGAGGACCGCTTCGAGCGGTCGCCCCTTCCGAGGGACCGCGACCGGAACCGGGTCGCTCATTGCCGGAGGTGCGTCGCCGCGGGTAAAACGGATTGCGTTTTGCCTCCGACGGTAGCTGGCGAGTCGATCCGTCGGCGTCTCCGCCTCGTTTTACGGACCGAACGCCTCGTTGAGCCGCTTTCTGAACGCTTCGAGCTCTTCGAGGTGGTCGTCTATCGCGTCGAGTTCGGCCTCGATGTCGTCGAGATCGTCTCCGAGCCGGTCTTCGACCTCGGTCAACCGCGTGTCGACCTCGGCGAGGTCGTCCCACAGGTCGTCGAACTCCTCGTCGAACCGGCCGAGCCGCGATTCGACGTCGTCGACCCGGTCGTCTGTGGCGTCTAGGTCGGATTCGACGGCGTCGAGCCCGGCGGACACCTCCTCCACGTCGTCGGTGAGGCCTGCCACGTCCTCGGCGATCCCGTCCGTTTCCTCGTCGATCCGAGCGATGTCGGTCGTCGCGGCCTCGACGGACGCTTCGACGGATTCGACGGACGCCTCGACGGATTCGACGGACGACTCCACCCCGTCGACACGTCCGTCGACCGCGGAGACGTCGTCCGCCACGTTGTCGACCGATTCGTCGACCGCGGAGATGTCGTCCGCCACGTCGTCGACCGCTTCGTCGACCGCGGAGATGTCGTCGCGCAGTTCGGTCCGAGCGGCCTCGGCGTCGTCTGCCCGGTCGTCGAGCACCGAAACAGTCGACTCAACCGCGTCGATCTGGTCGTTCAGGTCTTCGAGTATCTCGCGGGCGGTCCCCTCGCCGTCGATGAACTCCGCGAGTGCGTCGGCGTACGCCTCGATGTCGGCGACGCTCGACTGCAGCCGGCCGATGCGAACGTCGACGCTGCGCGGTACGCCATCGTCCAGTTCGGACTCTATCGTCCGGATATCCTCGGGGTCGGCCTCGCCCGACCGGATCTCCGCGGCGAGCGCGGCGGCGACGCCGCCCTCGACGCCCACGCCCGGCCGGTGTTCGTCCTCTGTCGCCGCTCCGTCGTCCGGGTCGGATCCGTCGTCGAGGCCCGGCTCCGCGTCCGATTTGGAGTCCGCGTCCGGTTTGGAGTCTGCGTCCGGTTCAGGACCCGCGTCCGTCGCGGTCGTCTCCTCCGAGTCGTCCGGAGCCTCGCTCGCGTCGTCGTGAGGCGTGACCGCGGCCGTGCGGCCGTCACCGACCGTCCGCGGCGCGGGCGAGTCTCGTTCCGCGGGCTCTTCGGCCTCGTGGTCGGTCACGTCGGGGTCGGCCTCCGCGGCCGCCGCGTCTGCGTCGGTCCGATCCGCCGCGTCGTCTTCGCCGGCCGCGTCATCCTCGCCGGCAACGTCGCCGGCGGCCGTCTCCGGCTCGCTCTCGACTGCCTCCTCCATTCCGGGCAACGTCGTCCGATCGCCGGCCAGAACTTCTCGCACGGCGTCGGTGTCGCCCGCGCCGAGCACGTCCTCTATCTCTTCGCCGACTGGAACGTGTTCGATCACCGGCGTCTCGAGAAACCCGTCGAGGTCGGGGTCGTCGTCGCGGATTCCGAACACCGTCTCGACCGCGTCTCCCGGCTCTAACACGCGCTCGAACTCGACGCGGTGGTCCTTGTACGCGGTCCAGTTGTCGCTCTCGTAGTCGGGGTGGAACCCGATCCGGTCCATCGGGAACGACTCCGGTATCTGGTCGACGATCCGCACCCGTACGGCGTCCTCGCGGTCAGAAGAGAGGTCGTACCTCACCGCCGGCACGGGGAACGCGTCTTCGGTGAAAGACTTCTCGACGCGGACGCCGTCTTCTTCGACGGTCAGCCCGCTGTCGGGTTCGCTCATACGAATCGGTCCCGGAGCAGGGGCTTAAATTCCACGGGCCGGGTGTCGGTCGTGATAACGACGCAGCCGAGCGCCGGGTGTCGAGCGAGCGACCGTTCGCCTCACAGATCGATCCTGTCGCCGATCTCGACGACATCGAGTCTGTTCGGGTGAGTAAAGCTCCGAACGTGCTCGTGAAGCGCCGCGGGGTCGGCGGTGAGCCCCTTCCACATGTCCCAGTGCGTCGGAACGAGCCGATCCAGTTCGAGGTCGTTCGCGGCCGCCGCGATCTGGTTCTCGTCGCTGTACCACTTCGTCCGGACCGGTTCGCCGGTCTCTTTGTCCGGGACGGTTCCGACTGACCCGAACGCGAGGATGCCGAGATCGATGTCGAAGCGCTCCGCGAGGGAACAAAAGGAGTCGGACGGCTTGCTGTCGCCGGCGTGGAACAGGGTTCCGGTGTCGTGTTCGATCACGTAGCCGACCGGATGGGTCGCATCCGAGTCCTGTGTTTCGACGACGTGGACGGTGAACTCGCCGATCCGCACCTCGTCGCCTTCCGTGACTTCGGTGAACGCTTCCTCGTTGATGTTCCACTCGTCCGCCCACTCCTCTTCGCGGGCGACCGCGATCGAGTCATCGGGCGCGACGAAGTCCGCGTCGGTGGCCGCGAGGATCGGCGCTTGCGACGGCCCGTGGACGTGGTCGGTGTGTTCGTGCGTCGCCAGCACCGCGTCCGCGACATCGATGTCGGCCGGATCGAACGGGACCGGGATCATCCGCACGGTCCGCGGCGGATCTCCGGTCCCGACGTACGGATCGATCCAGAGGACGGTCCCGTCGCGTCCCTTGATCGCGAACCCGTTACAGCCCAGATACCACAGCGCCACGGTGTCGGGGTCGGCCGCGTCCACCGCTCGCGGCAGCCAGTCGCCCCAGTCGGAGTCGGTCATGGCCGAGTGTGCGGGTGCGCGTGGGGTAACCGTTGCGGAGTTCGCGATCAATCTGTCTCCCGCACGACGACACGATACTGATCGCGACCGCACACGTATAGTGTATGTCGCGATATAAAATCTGCCTGCCGGCCGGTGCGTTAGCTGTTGCGGGCCGTGAGCGCGTCCCGACAACGACACGTCTTTTTCCGGTCCGCCTGTTCGACGCGTATGGATCCGAAGCGGGAGCTGTCAAGCATCGACCTTCGCGCGCTCGTCACCGAACTCAACCGGTACGAGGGCGCGAAAGTCGATAAGGCGTACCGCTACGACGACGACCTCATTCGCTTGAAGCTCCGCGACTTCGACCGCGGTCGGGTCGAACTCATGATCGAAGTGGGCGACGTGAAACGCGCGCACGTCGCGGACGCCGACCACGTCGCAGACGCGCCCGGCCGTCCGCCGAACTTCGCGAAGATGCTTCGCAATCGGCTGTCGGGAGCCGACTTCGCCGGCGTCGAGCAGTACGAGTTCGACCGCATCCTCACGTTCGAGTTCGAGCGCGACGACGAGAACACCACCCTCGTCGCTGAGCTGTTCGGGCAGGGGAACGTCGCCGCGCTCGACGAGACCGGAGCGGTGGTCGGCGCACTGGAGACGGTCCGGCTCAAGTCGCGGACGGTCGCGCCCGGCACGCAGTACGAGTATCCCGCCTCGCGGTTGAACCCGCTCGACGTGAGCTTCGGCGGGTTCGAACGGCACATGCGCGAGTCCGACAGCGACGTGGTGCGGACGCTGGCGACGCAGCTCAACCTCGGCGGCCTGTACGCGGAGGAAGTGTGTACCCGAGCCGGCATCGATAAGGAGACGCCGATCGCCGAGGTGACCGACGACCAACTCCGCGCGCTCCACGACGCGCTCGCGGATATCGCGGACCGGCTCCGCTCCGGAGACGTTGACCCCCGCGTGTACGAGGAGGTGCTCGACGACGGTTCGGGCGACGACGAGTCCGAAACGCGCGTTGTCGACGTCACGCCGTTCCCGCTCGCGGAACACGAGGGGCTCCCGAGCGTCGGCTTCGATTCGTTTAACGCCGCAGTCGACGAGTACTTCTACCGGCTCGAACGGCAGGGCGAGACGGGCGAGGACGCCGCCCCCGCTGACGCGAGCCCATCTCGACCGGACTTCGAAGAAGAGATCGCAAAACAGGAGCGGATCATCGAACAACAGGAGGGGGCGATCGAGGGGTTCGAAGAGCAGGCGGAACGCGAGCGCGAGCGCGCCGAACTGCTGTACGCCCACTACGACCTCGTCGACGAGGTGCTCTCGACCGTTCGGGACGCGCGCGCGAACGACGTGCCGTGGGACGAGATCGCAGACACCCTCGACGCCGGCGCGGAGCGCGGTATCCCCGCCGCGGAGGCCGTCGTCGGCGTCGACGGGGGCGAGGGGACCGTGACGGTCGAACTCGACGGCGACGACGGAACGGCGACCGAGGTCGAACTCGACGCGAACGCGGGCGTCGAGGTCAACGCCGACCAGCAGTACCGGGAGGCAAAGCGGATCGAAGGGAAAAAAGAGGGCGCGATGGAAGCCATCGAGTCGACCCGCGAGGAGCTGGAGGCCGTCAAGCGGCGCAGAGACGAGTGGGAGGCGGACGACGCGGAAGATTCCCCCGATGACGCGGACAGCGCGGACGACGACGAGGAGTACGAAACCGACTGGCTTTCGCGCTCGTCGATCCCGGTCCGGAGCCCCGAAGACTGGTACGAACGGTTCAGGTGGTTTCACACCTCGACGGGGTACCTCGTCATCGGCGGGCGGAACGCCGACCAGAACGAGGAGCTGGTGAAAAAGTACATGGGCAACCACGATCGCTTCTTCCACACGCAGGCGCACGGGGGACCGGTAACCCTGCTGAAGGCGGCCGGACCCTCGGAGTCCGCGGATCCGGTCGACTTCTCGGCGGAGACCCTGCGGGAAGCCGCGCAGTTCGCGGTGTCGTACTCCTCGGACTGGAAGGACGGCCGCGGCGCGGGCGACGCCTATATGGTCGAGCCCGATCAGGTGTCGAAGACGCCGGAGAGCGGCGAGTACATCGAGAAGGGGAGCTTCGTGATCCGCGGCGACCGAACCTACTTCGAGGACGTGCCCTGCCGGGTCGCCGTCGGCGTCCAGTGCGAGCCCGTCACCCGCGCTATCGGCGGACCGCCGTCGGCGATCAGGGACCGCGCGGCGTCACACGTCACGCTGGAGCCGGGGATGTACGCCCAAAACGACGCGGCGATGATGGTCTACCGCCGGCTGAAAGACCGGTTTGCGGACCAGTCGTTCGTGCGGAAGGTGGCGAGTGCGGACCAGTTACAGGAGTTCCTGCCGCCGGGCGGGTCCGACATCGTCGAGTGACGCCGGACGCGGCGACAGCGACACTCGCTCGCGTGCCGGTCGGCGCGCGAGCGCGACCCTTTCAAGCCTCCGCGACCGAACACGGCTATGAGCTTCGCGGCGCTGCCCGACGGCTGGCGGGTGTGGAACGAGGAGCCGAGCGGCCGAGCCATCCTCGTGTACCGTCCCGACGTGTTCGGCGGTGACGACCTCCCGGCCGAGTGCCTCCCGACGATCTACCTGACGAACGGCGCGCGGAAGGCCCGCCCCGGCTCGGGTCAGTACGCGACCGACGAGTGGCACGTCGTGCTCTTTGCCGAACCCGAGATCGAACTGGTCACAGAGACCTGCGAGACGCGCGAGGCGGGAGCGGACGCCGCGGTCGAGATCGCGGCCCGGTTCGCCGCCGGCGAGGTGGACTACCGAGACGCCTACCAGGTGCCGCGGGAGGCGTACTTCGATCGGCTTGACGACCTCGTCGGACGCGACTGACTCCGCCGCTATCGCGGGATCGATCCACAATATTGGATATCGATACCCGCCTGCCGGGTCGTGAACGCCACGAACACGAGGGTTTTTATCGACTCCCGACCCACGAGTGCGTGTATGAACGCCGGTGGGGACTACACCTCCGACGAGCCGCGAGAGAAATGCGGCGTCGTCGGCGTTTCGCTCGCGGACCGAGAGGCCGCGCGGCCGCTGTACTACGCGCTGTACGCGCTCCAGCACCGCGGACAGGAGTCCGCGGGCATCGTCACGCACGACGGGTTCCAACAGCACAGTCACGTCGAGCGGGGACTCGTCGGCGACGCCTTCGACGAGGGCGATCTGGCGTCGCTCTCCGGCGGGACCGGCATCGGTCACGTGCGCTACCCGACCGCGGGCAGCCTCGATAAGAGCTGTGCACAGCCCTTCTCCGTCTCGTTCAAGTCTGGGTCGCTCGGGCTCTCGCACAACGGAAACCTCGTAAACGCCGACGAGGTCCGCGAGGAGTTAGCCGCCGCCGGCCACGCGTTCACCTCCGACGGCGACACGGAAGTGATAGCCCACGACCTCGCGCGCAACCTTCTCGAAGAGGACCTCGTGCGCGCGGTCAAACACACGATGAACCGGATCCACGGCTCGTACTCGCTCGCGATCACCCACGATGACACCGTCTTGGGCGTCCGCGACCCACTCGGGAACCGACCGCTCTGTATCGGCGAACTCGACGACGGCTACGTGCTCGCGAGCGAGTCGGCCGCCATCGACACCCTCGACGGAGAGTTGATCCGGGACGTTCGTCCCGGAGAACTCGTCGTGTTGGAACCCGACGGCAGCGGGTACGACACGTATCAGCTCGTCGAGCGCGCGTCGACTGCACACTGTTTTTTCGAACACGTCTACTTCGCCCGGCCGGACTCCGTCATCGACGAGAACCTCGTGTACGAGGTCCGCCGGAAGCTCGGCCAGAAGCTCTGGGAGGAGTCCGGCGTCGAGTCCGACGTGGTGATGCCCGTGCCCGACTCGGGGCGGGCGTTCGCCTCCGGCTACGCCGACGCCGCGGGCGAGACCACGGCCGACGGCGACCCGCGTCCCGAGGGAGACGGCGGCATCGAGTTCGCCGAGGGACTGATGAAGAACCGCTACGTGGGGCGAACGTTCATCATGCCGACGCAGGACGAGCGCGAGCGCGCGGTCCGGCTGAAGCTCAACCCGATCAAATCGACCGTCGAGGGCAAGTCGGTCACCATCATCGACGACTCGATCGTTCGCGGGACGACGTCGACGCAGCTGGTCGACCTCGTTCGCGAGGCGGGGGCCGAGGAAGTCCATCTGCGGATCGGCGCACCGGCAATCGTCGCGCCCTGCTACTTCGGGATCGACATGGCGACGCGCGAAGAACTGATCGCCGCGGACGCCTCCACCGAAGAGATCCGCGACGCGGTCGGAGCCGACTCGCTGTCGTACCTCTCCGTGGACGCCGTCGCCGAGGCGCTCGGAGAGAGCCGCGCCGACCTCTGTCTCGGCTGTGTCACCGGCGAGTATCCGTACGATGTCGAGGGTGAAGCGACCGATCGGCCGATTGGGGACGTCACGTCCGACCTGACGCCGGCCGACGACTGACGCAGGGTGCCGATCACTGACGAGGCGGGCTGCTCCGGAGCGTGCTATATCACGCGTTTGCGGTCTCCTCCGGTGATTGCGATTGAGCGTCGCTCCCGGCGATCCGCACGGGAGCGCATCGGGAAGTTACATACGTACACGACTGGATGTGTGGGTATGAACGCTATCGACGACGACGCGGCGATGAGCCGCCGTGATCTGTTTCGAGTCGGCGCGGCCGGTGCCGCCGTCGCGACCGGCCTCGCGGCCGGGACCGGGAGCGTGACGGCCCAGTACGACGGCTGGCTGGACGACGTTCCGAACTACGACGGGACACACGACTACACGGGGCAAGACGAGGTGACCGTGACCGTGGGCGCGGGCAACGGCCTCGTGTTCGGTCCGGCTGCCATCCTGATCGACCCGGGCACGACCGTCGTCTGGGAGTGGTCCGGCGAAGGCGGCGCACACAACGTGGTCGCGAACGACGAGACGTTCGACAGCGGCGAGACCGTCAACGAGGCGGGGCACACGTTCGAGCACACCTTCGAGGACGTCTCGGAGGGGGACACGTTCAACTACCTCTGTGTCCCTCACGAGGCGGTCGGGATGAAGGGCGCAGTCGCGATCGGGTCCGTCGACGACGACCTCGTGACTCCCGGCGGAGGGAGCAACGGCGGTGACGGGGACGGCGGCGGCAGTAGCGAAGACGGCGGCAGTGAGGAGGACGGAAGCGGCGACGGATCCGACGGCGGCCGCGCCCTCTCCGCGAGTGACATCGGCGCGCTCGCACTCGGACTCGGGTTCGCCGGGACGCTTCTCGTGCCGTTGTTCTACGCGGCCCACAAGATGGCGAACGACGAGGAGTAGAGCGGCCACCCGGCGAAAGATCTTAACCACACGCCGAGATAGAGCAGCCACACGGCCGGGGTGACGCGACCGAGCGGCCGGTCACAGACTATCATCGCCGCCTCTCCTGCCAGAGCCGCGAGCGTACCGCGACGATGATCGCCGCCAGCCACAGCGCTACCTCGACGAAAAACGAGGGGCTCCCGACGTACAACAGCGCGAACTCACCGGGCGGGATAGCGAGGGGGTCGGACCGAACGAGGACCGGCCACACGAGAAACATCGCGTCGCTCGCTCTCCCGTTCACGACGACGTGGAGCGCGTCGAGCGCGAGGTGCGACCCCCAACCGACCGCGAGCGCGAGCCCGTGTCGGTGTTTTGAGGCGACGGCGACCGCGAGGGGAACGAGCAGCGCGGAGTGGGCGACCGAGTGATACGTGTCGACGACGCCGAGCGCGCCGAGCGGCTTGTCGATGATGTCCGGAAGCGCCGCCCCGGCGACGAGCCACACCGTCGAGAGCGCCGCCGGGTCAGCGCGGAACCGCCGGATCCGCGGGCGGTCCGACAGCCACCCGATCGCGGCGGCGGCCAGGAGATGCGTCGCGAACAGCACGCCCGTGAGTACGAGCGACGACCGCTTCAAGCTTCGTCGAGGCGGGCGGAGCGCCCGACGCGGACGATGTGTTCGCCTTCGCGGGCGTCGATCGAACCCGGCACCGAGCGCCTCAGAACGCGTGGTACAGCATCAGGTACACGCCGATCCCCATCGCGAAGGAGATGAGCCAGAGGACGGCGGCGACGAACCCCGCTTGCGCGTGACGCGTGTGATACAGTTCCTCGTACGGTCTGGTCGCGGCCAGAAGCAGCGCGTAGAACACGAACGGGACGCAGACGATGGCGAGCAGAATGTGGACGGCGAGAAACGGGAGATAGACGTACGTGTAGACGAGTTCCGGACCGGGAAAGGCGGCGGTGCCCACGTGGATCAGCCGATAGAGGTACGCCGCGAGGAACGTCGCGAACAGCGCGAACGAGGCCAGCATGAGCGCCCGGTGTCGGGCGACGTTCCCGCGGGAGATTGCCCGCCAGCCGAGTACGATGGTGCCGATCGCGGTCGCGGAGATCGCGGCGTTGACGTGCGGAATCGCGGCGAGCACGGCGTCGCTCGCGCGCGGGAGGAGCGAACTCGGGATCACGCCGCCCACGGCCCCGAACACGAGCGCGAGCGCGACGGTCGATGCGAGGGCGGTCAGGATCGGAACGTTCTCGCGGGCCCACTCGGACATGGTCTATGACACGGACCCGACGCAAAAACGCGTGCCGGTTCGAGCGTGGACCGCCGAGTCGGGGGGCGCACCCGACTCTGCGACTCCCCGGCACGGCACTGCCGAATGGAAGGGCTTTTAATCGGGGGAAGGGTACGGGGAAACGCGACAGAACACCGCGAGCGTGGGTAGCCAAGCCAGGCCAACGGCGCAGCGTTG
>Ga0102939_1000417_pt1 | contig 15691 bp, 27 predicted proteins | sample SalPon2_B_H2O_MG_FD_78214 | JGI IMG/M metagenome (GOLD analysis project Ga0102939, IMG submission 78214) | Salt pond water microbial communities from South San Francisco under conditions of wetland restoration - Salt Pond MetaG R2_B_H2O_MG | ecosystem: Environmental > Aquatic > Non-marine Saline... | reverse complement strand
TCGACGGACAGTCTCCCTGACGTGCTTCACAACACGTTCGTAGGCGTTGACACATCCGGCTCCATGTCGAGTTCTGTCAGTGGTGACAGTGACCTTCAGTGTGTCGAGATTGCGTCGCTGTTCGGTGCGCTCGTGTACCGACGTGGTGCAGACCTCGCGGCATTCGCGTCTGACACCAAGCAGTTCCACGGCGACCGTCGTGACACGGTGACAACCACGATGGAGAACATCCAGTCGATGGGTGTCGGTGGTGGCACAAACGGATACCTCATCCCGAAGGCACTCCGCCAGAACGACATGACTGGGTACAATCAGGTCATCATCTTCACGGACATGCAGATGTGGAAAGACCGAGCCAGTGGTATCGGTCGTGGCTCGTCCACGACCACGTTCCAAGACGAGTGGAACAAGTACAAGCAGGCGAACCCTGACGCCAGTCTATATTTGGTTGACCTCCAGTCATATGGAACACTACAAATTCCTGAAGGAGCGCAAGACGTGTATCAGTTGCAGGGATGGACCGAATCTGTAATTGATTTTATCGATAACATGGAGAATGTAGATGGTATGATTCAGGAAATTGAATCCACCGAGCCAGACAGATAATCGAAACCTTTAAGTATATTGAAGCCCTATGGTTAACTAATGCCGGTAGAGTTAACCTGTAATCATTGTAATTCTTCTTATTCTGTTAAACCATCAAGGGCGGATAGTAGCAAGTTTTGTTCGATGGATTGTAAATCTAAAAATTCGAGGATTCTTGTCAACTGTGGCGAGTGCGGGGAATCCTTCTCTAAGTACAAACGCCGTGTTAATAGGAGCGAAAAGGATTTTTGTTCTCCAGATTGTAAGAATAAACACTGGTCTGAGAATATCGCTCCAACACTTGAATCGGCTGGAGATAGTGTATCTGTCTCCTGTGATAACTGTGATGGCGTATTTGAGAAGCCTCAAAGTCACAACAATTATGAACACACATTCTGCGACAAGGCATGTCACGGAGAGTGGATTTCAGAAAACAGAGTTGGTAATGCGCACCCGAATTGGGTAGAGGGTAGTGAGAAAATATATTATGGGACAAACTGGCACAAACACAGGCGAAAAGTTTTAAGACGTGATAATGAATGTCAAAAATGTGGAATGTCTATCGAGGAACACATAGAAAAGTTTGGTCAGAAACCAGATGTCCACCATATAAAACCGATAAAAACATTTGACGATAAACAAAAGGCTAATAAGATGGACAATCTAAAAACTCTGTGTCGCCCGTGTCATGCAGAAGTTGAGTCAAGTTCAAACGAGTAATCGTAACCTTTATTGCGGAGTAGTACGTCCGTACTACTATGGGAGAAGATAAGGCATTAGTCTGTCGAGATTGTGAAGCGTTTACGGAGGTAGATAAGCTTTCATTTAAAGGATGGGAAGATACTCCATCAGACGAGTGGTTTGAAAACGAGTACCGATGTAAGGTTGCGTTCAAGCTGATGGGATTCTTGAGTGAGCATCGTGGGTGCAATATTTCACTCGTTGGAGAGTACGGAGTGCGTCAAGACGAGTTCTTCAATGCGTGTCTTAACTGGAGTGAGGAGTACGACCTGTTCTAATATGGGATACCAAAAAGTACGAGACGCAATTCAGGAGAATGGACTCAACTGGAACGAGATTGACAGAATCCTGTTGAACGAGGACGCATACGAGGAGTTCCACGAGACTAACGCTGGCTCCTCGAACTACGCGACAACAGACGAGCCTGCTGTCAGGCACACGTCGGGACAGGAGAAAATCGTGTACATCGACAGCAAGGGCTACCTCAGCGAGATTGAGTTGTAGCAATCCAAAACTATAAGTGGCAGTAGCGCCTACTGTAACACGCATGACTGCAACGTACACTGACATCATCGACGCCATGGTCGAGGCGCAGGAGCGCGGACTTTCTATTGATTGCGCAGTTCTGACCAGTGAGTCGATGGATAGTTTTCTGACTGATGACCAATTCACTAAAGCGACGGAGCAACGGCAGAAGGATACAATCGGACAAGAGTGGGAGCTTGAAATCGAGTCAGGAGACGGTAACTATCTCCGGCTCGAAAACGGTTCCGAGATTCAGCTTGAGTAAACTATAAGTAGTAGCGGCCCGACTGTTTTTACATGAGAGAGAAAATACGAGAAAAGCTCTTTGAGCTTGAGCGCGAGAAGAACATTCACCTCATAAACGCAAGAGAGCGCGGTAGCCGTATGCTTGGAGCGTCACACGAGGACTCCGACTGGGACGTTCTGTTCCTGTTCGCGCAGGACGCCGCCAACTATGCGACCATCCATGGACGCATCGACAGCATTCACGAGCCACACCTTGGCGAGAACGAGGAGATTGACCTCCACGGTTGGAATATCGACAAGTTCGGTGGGCTGATTCGAGACTCGAACCCGAACGCAATCGAGTACTGCCGGGCTGACGCGAAGGAGTACCTCTCGTTCCACGAGGGCGGCACGTTCGACGCTCTGGCGAAGAACGCACGAGAGAACTTCAACCATATGAGCCTGTACCATCACTACATCTCGATGGGCAAGCGTAACTGGAAGAAGTACATCGACTCCGGCAACGACTGCACGAAGGGACGACAGTTCTACGTTGCCCGCAGTATCGCCATGGCTGAGGGAATCCGTAAGGGCGGAGAGATGCCGCCACTCGACGCCCGTGAGTTGGCCGACTACGAGCCTATCTCGCTGGAGACTCGCAAGATTCTGGCCAAGCTGACTGAGGCGAAGCGGGTAGGCCACGGGCCTCAAGAGAGTCCCGATATAGTCGGGGCGCTTTACGAGCTTGAGAGTGAAGCGCCGATGGAGCCGACCGACGAACGCATCAATTCGCCCGATGACGAGCTGATTGACGACTTCATTCGGACTGCGATTGTCCGATAACCGCAACCTTTATTGCTGTACAGTGCGTATTTCAAGTGTGATGAAACTCCATTATGTCATCGACTGACTTCAAACTCTCCGAAGCAGGTGGAGGCACAGACCGTGACGAGCTTACCTATGACTACGACCTCAGTGACGACATCGTACTGGACCTCATAGACTACACTCGCTCACGAACCGTCGAGAACGAGGAGCAGTTCATGCTGACAACGCTGTCCTACGTGAGTGGCTTCATGGAAAGTCCGAAGCACTTCGTCTCTCACGTTCTGATTGGCACGGCTGGCTCTGGTAAGAGTCACCTGAAGAACACCGTCGAGGAACTGTTCCCGAACGATTATCTCTATCAGGCAACGACCGGCTCCGAGAAGTCTCTCATCTACGACGACACATGGGAGGATGCGTACTTCGGGGCGCTGGACGAACTCCAGAAGCCGAGTGATGAGATTATCGAGATTCTCAAGTCGCTTCACGGCGGCGAGGACGAGGAGTTCCGCTACAAGGTTACTGGTGATGGTCAGGGCGCAGACCGCGACGTTGACGAAATCGTCAGGAAGGCTATCCCATACGGGTTCCTGTATGCGCAGTACGAGCCTGACTTCGAGCTTTGGGACCGTCTGCTGAAGATTCCCGTCCACGAGTCGAAGCCGAAGAACGAAGGGGTCGCCGCGATGCAGTGGGACCACCAGATGATTAGCTTCGGTGACAGCGACGTTGAGTACGGGTACGACTTCGAGGATGGTCGCAAGGCTATCAAGGACCACATTCGTCACACGCCGAAGGACGGACGTGTCAAGATTCCGGCAGGTGAGGAAGAGTTTGGATGGGACGCATTCGCCCACGCCAAGCCCATCTTCGACATTGACCGGAGCGAGACGAACCGTGTGTCTTCGCAGATTGCGAACCTCGTTCGAGCGTCGGCACTGCTCAACCACGAGAACCGCGACAAGCGTAAGCTCAAGATGCCTGACTCCTCGATTCGAGAGGCTATCATCGTGGAACCGCAGGACGTGGCGAACATCCTGTCATGCCGCGACACCCTGCTCGCAACCACGCACCAGCTTGACCGGAAGCGCCGGGCTATCTGTCTGGCGATTCAGCAGGCTGGTGGGACTCAGCAGGCCGCGTCTGTCCACGACATTCAGGAGTACCTCAAGAAGACGGACGCTTCGTTCGTGAAGCGACCACAGGTCGAGGCGATGTTGTCAGATCTGCAAGACAACTACCTTGTCGAGAAGCTTGAGCGTGCTGGCGAGGGTGGCCGTCACCTGTACCAGTTCCAGTCGTGGCAGAAGCTCGGTAAGTTCGACATCAACGACGAGTTCGAGCGAGTGTTCGAGGGTTGCCACAACCCATTCAACGGTGAGTCGTTCATCGAGACTGCTCGCAAGACGAACGACGACCTGACGCCAAAGGCGAGCGACTTCATGTCCGATGGCGAGGTCAGCATCGATTCCAACTCTGGCGGCGACTCTGGCGGTCAGACGACGCTCGTTGGCGACTCGTCCTCTGCTGTGGAGGTTGACCTTGAGCCATACGAGGAAGCCGTTCACGAGGCGCTCATGGAGAATATGGACGGACGGACAATCACTGACCTCGACGAACACGACCCGACACCTCGGGAGATGTGTGGCCTCGTCGAGATAGGCGAAGACCCGCATGGTGTTGACGTTAGCGGGACTATCTTCAGCCCCGAACACGCTGTCTGGACTTACGGCCCGGACGAGTGGATTCAGACGGAGAACGAGGCTGAGACGCAGGTGTCACAGGCCATCCGTCAGCTTACGAGCGAGGGCGTGCTGAAGACAAGCGTGACCAAGCGTCGTGGCGACGAGCCGCTGGAGATGCAGGTCACGGTGAACGAAGTAGAGTAGGCCGAGCCGAAACCTTCGGCCAGCTACGTGTAACTCGCTGGCCGCCCTTCGCGGGAGTCGATGACGTACCGTAAGGTTTTTATACGTGCGACACGTACTATCATACTGATGACAGAACTATCTCCCGGCGATTTTCTATACCAGTCTGACCAAGAGCTGTTCTTGGTTGTCATGGAAGAAAACGAAGAGTCGTACAAGTTCGCTGTCCACGGCTGGAGAGACATCGACAAGGAGCGCCTTGACGAATATATCGATGACAGTCGCTCGAAGGTTCACAAGCAAGATACATTCGAGGGCGAAGTTGACGACGACGAAAAGCTTAATAAACTCAAGCAACTATTCAAGGTGTACGAGCAGGCAGAATTGCCTGACAGCGGCCCACCGGAAGACTTCGCACTTGATGAAACATGACTAACACAATGGCTGACCTGCGACGAGAAGTGGCAAAGCGCCTCCGTGATACGCTCCACGGACGAGAGATTGACACGATGGAGAAGGGTATGCCGGAACTCCCGCACATGCTTGGCATCGTGACAATCGGAGCTATTTCTACGCCCAAGGCAGAGAAGGGTTCACTCCTCGACTGCGACCACGAGTTCTGGAACGCATACTACGAGGACGTGAACACTGAGGGCAAGGCCAAGCGTGAGATTGAATCAGCGATTCACTCGCTCAAGGATGACGAAATCTTTCGAGTCTCGACGCCTTACGGCGAGGATGCGGGAATCTGGTACTGCGAGGTAGGCGACATTGACGAGAAGCCGAATCGCATGGTCACAGTGTGTGCTGACTGTGGTGAAAGTATCCCGACAGAGCCAGAATTGAAGCACACGCACGGTCGCTACACGCTCGAATTTTCTCTCGATTGTCCAGAATGTGATTTTTCTGCACTATACGAGAGCCGTATTACAAGAAAATGACAAATAATCTACACTACAAGCTTGAACTTGGCGTCAGCGATGGCGCTGATGTTGAAGACGTTGAGGACTTTCTGCAACAAGTACTGCTCGACCTCTATGAGCAGGGACAGGTCGAATCGATTCGCGTCACGAAGAACGGGCATACGTCCAGCCCAAGTGACGTTGACACAATGATTGATGCGCTCGATGAGGTTGACTCTGATGCAATTCGAAAGGCCATCGACTCAGTGAGAGAAATGGAGAACGTGGACGATGAATGAGCAAGAGTTGCTCCAGAACGCAGACTTCCTTGAGATTGCGATGGAGCAGATGGATGACGACTCCGTTGAGTACGAGTTTGTCGAAGACGTGTATGGCAATCTCGTAATGGCCGCACAACAACAATAATTTCCCCACTAAGAGGCTCTCCCTCGTTCACTCCTTGTTTTATATACGCACTATAGCCACTTAACTCTTACGCTGACCAAAAGGCTTAAGTCGTCATAGGCCGTCTATTAGGTACGATGAAGGTACAAGTTATCAGTTCGACTGACAAGCCCGAGCGACTGGTCTGCCAAGCGGCACGCGGCGACTACTTCGATGGGTACGTCGGAGACACTGACTATGGCAAGCTGATGCAGGACGTTGACTGGGACGAGAACGACCTCGATAGGCTCATTGGGCCTGACTGGATGCAGGCTGATGTACGCTCCTACAAGGATAGCGACAGTCGTCTCACCCGACAGACGCTCACTGAGGCCAAGACACTCGCGTTCATCGAGAATCAGCTTGGTCGTGGGCACTACGGCCCGTGGGAGCATCCACACATCACGTTCACTGTGAGGGGCGTGAGCCGGGTCACGATGGCACAGATTACACGACACAGACACATGTCCTTCGACGTGCAGAGCCAACGCTACGTCGATTTCAGCGACACTGACGCCATCGTGCCAGCCACGCTCCTCTCCGACGACGAGCGACACGAGGAATACCCGAACGTCTACAACGAGGACGGCGACCACTTCAACCGAGACGAGGGTCACTTCGAGATGGACGAACAGACGCGAAGCCACTGGCGCAATGCGTACAAGAGTCTGACAGCGGAGGCGCTCGACTTCTACGAGGACGCCGTGAACGCAGGCATCCCGAAAGAGGACGCTCGATTCATGCTCCCACTCGGCACGCCTGTCAACATGACGTTCTCCGGCAATGCTCGCACGATGCTCCACTTACTCGACATGCGGCGCAAGCTGAATGCGCAATGGGAGATTCGTGAGTTGAGCGAAGCTCTGTTGGACGAACTGTTCGAGTGGTGTCCATATACTTTCCGGTACTATGAGGAGCATGGTCCAAATAAATTGAGTCCATAAGTGGACTCAGGATAGCATCCATTCTTACCGAAAGATTTAATTACCTGTAGTGCCAACAGCAATGTATGCTATCCGATAAGTTTATTCTTGGGATAATGGCGGGTGAAGGCTCTTTTCATATTGTACTTGAAAGTCCAACGAGGCAACGTCCAAAATTCAAAATGACGATGTACGAAGGAGATATACTTCGACAGATGTGCCTACAACTTGGCTTAGGCTCAGTAAGCCACGATTGGGGAGATAGATATAGTTGGCATATTCAAAGTAAGCAAGATGTGAGGGACCTACGTAATTGGATTTCTAATAATATGTGCGAGGGGTTCAAGTCAACGGATAAGTTTAGACAATTTGAGTTGTGGTCGGAGGCTGTGGATATTATACCAGACGATAGACGGCCAATATCAAAGAACGATAGGGAGCAACTTGTGGAATTGTCATACGAAATTCCAAAAAGTGATACGAAAGGCAAAGATAAGTCTGAATGGCTTCAGGCTGTGCGCTCTGTTGATATATACTATTGTGGCGCAGAAAAGCGAAATGGTGGAGAGTGTGGAAATCGCGTCCCAACCGAAAATTTTAAGTGTAGGCATCACGAATAGATAACTATGAACGAAGATGATAAACTCCTCGAAGAAATGTACGAGGACCACGATGCGATTTCGTATAGTACGGAGACTGGCAAGTTCATAATCACGATGCTCGAAGACATCGAGCGGATGCGTGAGCTACATCGAACGAATCCGATAATCAGGAACTTTGTAGAGCGGGAGATAAATCTCAAGCGGGAGTACGTACACGAGATTCCGCGAGGCAACATTACTGGCTACGAGGTGACTGGATTCCTCTGGTTCCATCAGGGAGAGGAATACACACTCGACCCGGAGGTGTACTACAATGGGCGATGACGAGTCGTTCGACTGGGAAGACTCTGACGAGAAGTACGAAGACATTCGCTCCACCAACGAGCTATCGCTGTCGGACATCCTCTACGGGTTCGATTGTGCTGAGTGCGGTGAGGAAGTCTGGAACGAGAACTTCTACGGCGACCCTGACGACCCTGTGTGGATATATGCGTGCCATGAGTGTGAGCTTCGGTATCGCGTGTATCCGACAAAGGTTCGAGCAGTAGCGTCAGCAGAAGAATAACCGCAAACTTTTTATATGTTCAGCCCGTGTATTATAATATGTCGGGCAAATTGGATGAAATGGCCTTCGATACGTTGAAGGCACAAAAACAATCGCCCCAGTCGTCACTCATTGAATATAGTGACGATACAGAGACGTATATAGCTGTCGTTAGTAGGCCTCGTTCTGGAATCGCTGGCTATGCTGATGAGGTTAATCAAACGCTCGGGATGCCGTCATGGGCATTACAAAAGTTCTTAGCACGTCGATCAGGCTATCGGACAAATTCTGCCATTGATGATCCACACAATCAGGCTTACGTAGACATGAATCTACGCAGCATTTATCAACGACATCTACAAAAAGATGCGGTAACCAGTGAAGTGAAAGATCTGGCTGAGAGAGTTATCGCTGGAGAGAATATCACTCTCGTCTGCTACGAATCTGGCGGCGATAAATGTCACCGACACCTATTGATAGAAAAAATTCAAGAACGTGTCGAGAGCCGAGAAAACTGTGGCTTCAAGCTATCTGTTTAAAGCGCAAAGTCGTCTTTTTCCGGTGTGAGCTGAAAGTCACCATTCTCGCTACATTCTGAACAGTACCATTTACCGTCCAGTTGAACGAGTGGCGAATTACATTCGTCACATCGGGAATCGACGTGATCGTCTAATCCCATACTATGTCATTGGGTCGCAAAGTATAAAAATCTTTCGGTTATTGACAGCTATTGATGGCGTCCTGTTGTGCTCCTATTGGATTAATGCTGTCATTTACAACAAATGTCTCGGACTCAAATGCAAATGTTCGCTCAACTCGCCCATTAGCTAAGTCAAACTGTGCAACGAGCATATACTTATACTCTCCTTCAGCTAAGTCATCAGGCAAGTCAAGTGGTGTTATGACCGAAGTTCTTCCTTGTTGGAAATATTGTTTGTCCGAGTTTGACGTAACTTCTATACGGTTTCCATCACTGTCAAGCATATATAGTTCGGTGAATGTATCAGCAGCAGATGCTTGTTGTACAGTTCTATCAAAACAAATGTAATGTTGGTCTGCGGTAGTTGATGTATCCTGTGCTATAAACTCATGAGACTCAATTATTTCTCCTTGTGGAACATAGCTCGCATAGAGGACTGGTGAAACCCAACCAATTAGTGTAAACGTAATAGCAAAGAGAAGTATCACGATAATGCGAGAACGATTCATTTTCGATGTCATTATTCTCCTCCAATATTAAACGTCAGCCCGTCCTCTGTGAAAAAGTAACCGACAATTGCTCCCATGAGAGCGTGAAGGAGTGGTGATACTGTATACGTTGCTATTAGGATTCCCGCTACTGTTGCGGTAATCCATCCGATTGTTACTATCACAGCGACCATTGTGCGCAATTTGTTTTGCGTCGTCAACTTGGCGTGGTTCGACATTATCCAACCGATCAAAACGCCGATAAAAAACAGTGTAACTGTGAGTAGTATAAGTGTGGTGGTTATTAATTCTGCCATCTTGGTGTGTCATAATTATAATATACGCTTCGTTATATAATACGTTGGCTAGATACTTAAAGGTTTCGATAACCAACTATCCTTCGCAGGCTTTACATTCTAGAATATCACGGCTGAACTTTTGTGCAGCGTTAACACTGTTCTGATAGTAAAGGCTCTTAACTCCCTTTCTCCACGCTTCGATATAAAGCTGGTTAATGTCTTTGACACTCACTTTATCTGGATCAAGAGAGATGTTAATACTCTGTGCTTGATCAATGTACTCTTGACGCTGAGCAGCTTGATTGATAATAGACATTTGTGGGATCTCAGAGAATGTCTTAAATACTTCTTTCTCTTCTTCTGTCAGGCAGTCAAGATGCTGAACACTACCGTCCTTTTCGGCAATGCTATCCCATGTGCTCCGCTGATCCTCGCCACGCTCTTGTAGAATTGCTTCAAGGAACCGATTTTTCTGCGTGGACTTGAGCTTTGCACCGTCTCGAACGAAGTAGTTCGCCTTCAGTGGTTCAATACTCGGACTAACTTGTCCAAGAATGATGCTGCTTGATTTTGTCGGAGCGACGGCCATGGTTGTTGTGTTACGCCGGCCATATCCTTCTAACAGTTCTGGCTCTCCAAACTTGTCAGCAAGCTCGCTACTCGCTTCATAGCTTCGCTCTTTGATGGTACTAAAGATTTCTCCATTCTTTTGCATTGCTTCCATGCTGTCAAATGGAATCATCTGACTTTGCAGATAGCTGTGCCAACCGAGGACACCAATACCGACAGCACGGTGACGTTTGGCGAATTGGAGTGCTCGATCCATAAACATCAGATCATCGTTGCCTTCCACTTTTTGAATAAACTCTTCCATCACTGCGTCGAGGAAGTACGTAAGTGTCTCAACGGCGTCGGTATCTTTCCACTCGTCATAGTGGAGTGCGTTCATTGATGAGAGACAACAAACAAAGCTCTCATCTTTGTTGGCAGGTAGCGCGATCTCTGTACAGAGATTAGACGCATTGATTTGATAATCTTTGTCTTTGTAGACTTGTGGCTTCCCTTCGTTCATATTATCGCGGAAGATGATGTATGGGACGCCAATATTAATCCGAGTTTCGATAATCTTGGCCCATTTTTCTCGCTTTTCTTTATCACCATCTACCATTGACTGGAACCATTCGTCGCCAACAATGATTCCATAGTAAATATCCTGAACTGGATTACCCTCAGTCTTGATATTTAGCCACTCTTCAAGGTCGTCGTGTTCAATGTCAATATAGCCAGCAAACTGCCCTCGACGAGTCTCTCCTTGACTAATGACGTTGATCTCTGTATCGAATAGCTCAGTAAAGGAATAACTTCCGTTACTCTTACCGTTGTTGGTAATTGGAGCACCTCGTGGACGGAGGTCACCCAAATAACCGCTTGTTCCGCCACCCAGTGCTGTCATTTCTCCGACTTCTGATTGCGTGTACAGAATGCTCTGTATATTGTCCTCAATGTGGCTACCGAAGCAGCTAATTGGTAGTCCACGCTCTAATCCAAAGTTTGACCAGACAGGGCTTGCCAGACTGTAGTATCCTCTGGACATATACTCCTCGAACTTATCTGCAAAGCCATCTTCATCGAGGATATTCTCTGCGTGTTCTGCAATATCTCGAACACGCTCCTCAGGAGTTGTTCCTTCAAGCAGATATCCATTTCGAAGGAACTCTCGACTGTCTTCGTTCAGCCAATAAAATTTTTTTTGGTGATTCGCTTCAACTTCGTCAAATGCTTCGTGTGTTTGTGTCATTGTTAGAACATGCTCTCCGCAGTAACGCTGGTCGTATTTTTACTGTACGTCGTAGACCGCTTGCTAAAGAAGTCGTTGTCTTTCGTCATCATAATGTCTTCATCGAACCATCGAGTCTCTTCGAGTAAATTCTCATCAACATCGAAGATTGGTTCAACATCTACATTTTCTAGACTATCATTGAATCGATCTTTCATGAACTCATCAATGTTTTCTCGTGGAAGGAAATCCAGTTCACCTTCACTGAATATCCAATCAAGAATACGCTCTTCTGCCTCATAAGCGTTTCGACACGCTTCTTGGATTTCGGACTCAAACTCGTCGTCAAAGAGGTCAGGATATTCGTCTTTGATCGTTTCAATAAGCTTCACTCCAAAGAGGCCGTGAATTTGCTCTTCTTTACTCGTTGCCTCGACAGCATTTGAAATTCCTTTAAATTTCTTTTCATACTGATCGAAGCTCGTCATAATCAAGAACTGGCTAAACAGAGAAACGTGTTCAACAAAAATGCTGAACAGCATAATACTCTGAACGTATTCTTTTTTGCCACCATTTTCGACACCTTCCAAACAGTCGTCGAGATACTCGATCCGTCCCTCAATGGCGGGGACATCAGTAATCTCAGAAAAATCATCTTCAATCCCAAGTACATCAAGCAAATGACTATATGCGTCCATGTGTCGGACTTCACTTTCTGCAAATGTGTGTCCGACTGCGCCCACTTCAGGCTTTGGTAGTTGATCGAAGATTTCAGACCAAAAGGTCTTGACATTTACTTCGATTTGTGAGATAGCAAGCATTGTCTTTCGGATGATTGATTTCTCTACGTCAGTTGTGTTAACCTTGAAGTCCTGAACGTCACCCGAGAAATTAAACTCGTCGTGAACCCAGTAACTTTGTCGGATTGCATCCTTGTACTCCAAGAACTCATTATACTCATATGGTTTCAGCTCTATTCGCTCTTCAAAAATATTTGTTTCATTCATGTTTGTGTGTTAATGTAAGATTCAATATGTCGCCGCACTGTCCGTGACTTGTCAGAGTCTTTGGGAATCCCAAACTGATGAAAAAGCTTATCCCACGCTATCTCATCTGTCGCATTATTGTCGATCAGTTTGTCAAGCACGTCGTAGTTTAGTGAACTATTTACATAGTCAATGATTTCACTATCGACACGTTCATAGTCAAAGTCCTGTTGCTCTCTCCAATCAGAGAACTCGGTGACATTAGCGTGAAGTATGTTTTCTTGTAACTCTTTCATCGTGGATATTGTTGTATGTCTTCTACTGACTTAAGGGTTATGGTCATTCAAATTTCATTCCGCTCTCAGTTGCACCAGATTGATTTTGGTACTGTGAGTTTTCGTGCCCATATGGTTCGAGAGCCGGGCTTGAAAGCTGTCTAAAGACAAGCTGACAAATTCTGTCACCAGCATGTAACCTAATGGGGTTTGGGTTTGCGTTTGTCATTTCAAGCGTTATTTCTCCGTGATAGCCGGGGTCGCAAAATCCTGCTGTCTGGTGTACCGAAACGAATAATCGTCCCAATGAAGAACGACCATCAGCATTTGCGCAAAGATCATTGGGTATTTCAATATATTCGTGTGTTGTTGCAAGTACAGAATCTCCCGACTCTAACACGATTGAATCTGCGGTAAACTCGCGGTAGGGTTGACCATCGTCTGATCTTGTATCGATAATGTTGCCAGTTTTAATCGGCTCTTTAAATGATTTACCAAGCCTGACATCTACTGAAGCTGGTTCAACGTTGTCTTCTTCATACGGTTCAATGACCAAATCACCGCGAGCAATTCGGTCGATAATGTCTATATCTGATAAAACCATATGAAGTAGACGTACCCTATAAACTTAAACTCTTCGTCGTAGATGACGAGTGCATTATATAACATATGTGTCGGGAGGTTTAAACCCCAAATCGCAAGACAGCACCGCTCTACTGCTTGATTTCAGCGATGTAGAATCATGTACAACCGAAAACTTTTTAGGCCTGTAGATACAAATATGATTATGGAGTCAGTCAAACAATCAACACAACTGATGAGGGTGACCTTGTTATAATGTACCGAGGAGAAAAATTCACTGTGTCAATCGACCACCCTGAAGTATAATGTTTGTCACAATTGAAGGGCTCGACGGTTCCGGTAAGAGTACAGTCATTGAAGCAATTACTGAGCAGCATCCGAACACTGTGACGACTGCTGAGCCGAGCGAGCTATGGACTGGGAAGCAGGTTCGCCGTTGTCTCTCGGACGAGAGTATCGACCCGTTGACCGACTTCTACTTCTTCATGGGCGACCGTATTCAGCATATTCAAGACGAAGTTCGCCCTGCTGACGAGGCAGGTAAGCTTGTCGTCAGTGATCGATACGCTGACAGCACACGTGCCTATCAACCGGTCGGGTTGGGGCAGAGTCCTCATTTCGATTCACAGACGACTGCAAAAATCTTTATCGAGCAGACAATGGCTCCATGGGATTACGAGCCTGACCTGACAATTTACCTTGACATCAGTGTCGATACTGCCATCGAGCGTTCTGATGGCGATGAGAAGTACGAGAAGCGTGATTTCCTTACCAAAGTAAAAGAAAACTATGATGCACTCATAGAAGCAGAAAGCGAGCGATTTGTCGTGATCGATGGCGAACAATCAAAAGAAGAAGTAGCACGACAAGCAGTTGAGGCTATTCAACAATGACAAACGAACAACGCGTAGAAATCGAAGGAACAGATTATACAATTGAAATTGACAACAACGAAGTAAAGGATGTTCGAGAAACAGCGTCCTTTGACGACACGGAGGCCGCCGAGCTTCGTGCAGAGCTTCGTAAGTTTGGTGATACAACAACTGGCAACTTTCACGTACATGTATATCAGACAGCACTCCAAAAAGTTCTTGGACTGATTGGCGAGGCCATGCAAGGCTCCGACCTTGAAATTGTCCGAATTGGAGAGTCGCGGCTCGGTGACGAGTGTACGTACATCGAGTGGGAGCAGGAGTCAGCAATGGGGTTGTACGATACACCAGAGCGTGACCCTGACCCAAAGACGCCTGCCGGAGCGGATGCACAGAGAGGATTCTGATAATGGTTCAACGACTACTCGACTACATTGAAGACGACGAGAAGCGACGAGACTACGAACAAACTATTCAGGAAGAACTTGAGGATTATCCGAACATTACAGTACTCACGAATACGTACCACGAGGAGGACGAGGGTAATTACATTCTCCAACTATCGACGTATGACGACGGAGACTTATACGGTGCTGAGATTGTCCTCCCTAAGACTAAGGAAGAAGATGACTTCCCCGCTGTACAGATTCAAGATATAATGCGGACAATGCGCGAGGAATTGGAAAAGGACTGACCGAAAGATTTAAGTTAGCGCCACTCGTAGAGTTGCGCATCACTGATGAGCTTTCAACCGAAAGCTTTAAGTACCCGTAGTCCATATGTATTAGTACGTCAGTTCGAGTCGAAGGCGATTGGTCAAGTGGATACGACATTGGCCTGCGAAGCCAAAGACATGGGTTCGACTCCCATATTGCCTATGCTCCTCTTCTTTGGTGAAGGGGATAACGGTGCGGGGATACCGTGAATAAAAGATTCCTCGTGATACGCACAATATGAACCATCTAAATGCGAGCCAAAAGGGTGAACTTGCTGAAATACGCATGGCCTCTGAGTTTAAGAAGCTCGGTGGTGACGTGTTCTTCCCATTTGGTGCGTCTAAGATAGACGCAATGGTTTATATTGGTGGCTCAACGTACAAAGTGCAGGTCAAAACTGCTCGTACAAGAGAATCTGAAGTAAACGCAGTCAGAGCAACGTTAAGATCATCTGAAGGGTATGACTATCACGATGTGGTTGACGCATTTGTGGTGTATAATCCTGATTTAGATGAATGCTACTGGCTGTACACACACGAAGTAGGCAAAACTACTGCAAGTATCTGTACGGTTGGTGAAGACGAAGTACACCCTCCTAACAGAGAGCGAGCAACTTTTGCTGAAGATGTGTTGATACAGGAAAGATTCGAGTCACAAAACTAAGGCCCGGATAAAACCAAAAGGTTTGTAGTCAATGCTAACCACATTGGCGGTAATGGTCAAGTGTAAAGTTGCGGCTTACTGGTGTCTGGCATGACCTAAGGGCCGGTTTGGAGCGACCGGATGAACAAAAGCTCCTGCTCGCTCGCGTA
>Ga0102939_1000411_pt1 | contig 15755 bp, 12 predicted proteins | sample SalPon2_B_H2O_MG_FD_78214 | JGI IMG/M metagenome (GOLD analysis project Ga0102939, IMG submission 78214) | Salt pond water microbial communities from South San Francisco under conditions of wetland restoration - Salt Pond MetaG R2_B_H2O_MG | ecosystem: Environmental > Aquatic > Non-marine Saline... | reverse complement strand
GAGGATGGCGAGGTCACCGAGCGCCTCGACAGCCTCGAAGAACAGCTCGAAGACATCAGCCAGTGGCGCGAAAACATCACCAGCGGCCTTATGTCGGGCGAGTAACGCCGGCCACCGCCGCGGATATGCTGGTTTTTTAGTGGCGAATTACTTCAGTTTGGTACAGCCATCAGTATTAACCAACTATCTTTTTGGGGATCGCAGGGAGGCAACGAGGAACTGTAGAGGGGAAAGGCACAACAGCCAGTAGACGCTCCTATGGGAGCCTGATATCGTCCTCATCCCCGACACCTGACCTGTCGCTTGTCTGCTGTATCTATGATGTTACTCAAAGAGACCCGAAAAAATACAAAGCCCCTGTCTGGGCATATCTTCCACAATCCTGCACCTGGTGTGACATTAATAAACCGAGAATGTATGTCTAATTGTCATATATAGTAGCCATATTATTTTACAATCGAACACTCAAACCCACTTCAATTTTCATCGACAATGGTTTTTAACCGTATCACTGTGTTTATTATGGATGTGGCCGAAACATTATTATACAACTGACACGTAGACACCACAATGGCACTCGAGATGGAGTCTTCTACTTGTAATTGTAAAATCGGAGAATGTATCCGGGTATATGGGGTCGAAAATTTAAATACCAACGTTATCAGACTTCGCGAGACAGAAGACGCGAGCCTGCGAGATCTGGAAGGGTATATCAACAAACATATTTTAGAAGCGGCGATCGACGACGCTCCCGACGCGATCTTAGATGCGGATAGCGAGTTCTTTGGTGCCATGACGAACGACGAGGCGCTGGATCATATTTATACTGCTCTGGCGGACGATGCCGTATCCTCTGAACGAAAGGCACGTGTCAGGACACAACTGGAGCATGCTGGCATTGACGTGGCTGAAATCGAAGACCACTGGATTACACACATGACCGTAAAATCACACCTGAATCAGTGCCTCGAGATTGACACAAGCCGAACTACAGAAATAACTCTCCAAGAAGCACAGCAGACCATCGAGTGGGCTAAAACACGCTGCAAGGGCATCATCGAGCGCGTAATCAACCAACTGCAGTCGAACGAGTTGCTCCATCTGCGCTCCACTGATGTCTCGCTTGCTGTCAGAGTTACCTGCACCGATTGTAATACGACCTTCCGTATCTCAGAGTTATCCGAGAAACAGCGATGTGCGTGCCACACCCAAAGTACTACAAGTAGCTCAGATATATCGGAAGACGATATCTAACCTATGCCAGGAATTTCAGCGGGCGACGAACGCGCGGGAGCGGTCCACCTAGCGGTGTCGAATATTGGAGGGATTGATGAAGAGGAGTTTTCGTTCGTGCCGGGGGTCAATGTAGTGAGTGGACGAAACGCGACAAACAGAACCTCGATGCTTCGAGCTCTGGGGAGCATCTTGGGGGGGTCATCCGGCGTGCTGAAAAGTGATGCCGACGAGGGGTCCGTGACTCTCGAAATGGGCGAGACACAGTATACACGTGAATTCACTCGGGTCGGGGACCGCATACAGACAACCGGAAAGACGTATACCGATGACGAGACTTTGGTTGATCTCTTCGCGGTGCTACTCGAAGATAATCCTGCCAGGCGGGCAGTCCACCAAGATTCCGGGCTCAGAGAGACGATTATGCAGCCAGTGGATACCGCCGATATCGAGGCACAGATATCGGAACTGAAAGATGAAAAACGCCGTGTCGAAAACCAACTTCAGTACGTCGATGAACGGCGGGACACGCTTCCGGAATTAAAAGAGAAACGCGAGCGGCTCGAATCCGATGTCAAAAATATCAACATACAAATAAAACGGCTGAACGACGAAATCGCGCAGTATGATCCGGATATCGAAGATGTGGAAGGCGCGACTGAAGTCGTAGAAGAGCTCCAGGAAGCTCGGCAGGAACTGAGCGAACTGGACAACCGTCTCAGTGTCAAGAACGCAGAGTACGAAGCCATCAAATCGGATATCGACGAACTAGAAACCGAGCTCGAACGGCTCGATCCGCCAGCCGATACCGATATCGAAACGATAGTCGACGAGATTAGCAACCTTCGGGATAAAAAGCAGACACTAGACGACGAAATCGCTTCGCTCGCTTCTATCGTCGAGTTCAATCAGCAGAAATTGGAAGATTCGGATATCGCTTCCGATTTGGACGGTGACGGAACAACTACAACTGATGCCTTGTTAAGGGGTCAGGACACGCAGGTGCAGTGTTGGACCTGTGGATCAACGGTACAACGAGAAGAGATACAGGAGCAAGTCGACACCCTCCGAAAGATCATCGACAGGCGGCGCGAAGAGCGACAAACTGTCGACACAGAGCTGACTACCAAAGAACGTCGGCGACAGGAAATCGAACAGCGTGAGTCCAAGGAAGACCGACTTGAGCGAAAGTTAGCGCAACGGCGTGACTCGCTCAACGCAAAACAATCCGAGATCGAGGAACTCGAAACTGCCCGGTCTGAGTTGGAAGCGACCATCTCACAACTGGAACAACGCGTCGAGGAGACCACTGAGCTGCGTGAGCTCGACCTAGTGGAAAAATCGGAACGCGTGAGTCAGTTCGAATACGAACGTGGGCAGTATCAACAGCAACTGGACTCGGTCATCGACGAAATCGAGGAGATTGAAGCCCTTCCTTCGAAAGAGCAACTCAGATCTGAGCGGGACGACATTCAGTCCCGGCTCGAAGCAGAACGGGGGCGTATTGAAGCTCTCGAAAAGGAAGCAGTGAACGCGTTTAACGAACATATGGAGGAGCTGTTAACAATACTCGGATATCGAAATATCGCCCGAGTGTGGATTGAAATTATAAAGCCCGAAGGGACACAGCCCGGTATGGCCTCGGGGAGCGAATTCAATATGCATATCGTCCGCCAAAACGACGAGGGCGTGGTGTACGAGGACGAAATTGCGACACTTAGTGAGAGCGAGCGTGAGCTCATTGGACTCGTCTTTGCACTTGCGGGGTATCTGGTCCACGACGTCTCAGATCATGTCCCGTTCATGCTAGTCGATTCCGTCGAAGCTATCGATGCCAGTCGGTTGGCTGACCTAATCGAATACATCGAATCATATGTCCCGTATCTCGTCGTCGCTCTCTTGCCCGAAGATGCTGCCGCGATCGAACCACAACACGAGAACAACATCCGCTTCGGCCAAGCGAGTTCTTGAAGGCTGTTGGGTCTACTCCGACAGCGATCTCCGCCCACCTTCCAAGGATGGGAGCCCCCGCCGTCTGTCACGCCCCAGGTGCTATATCTTCGCGATCCATCTCAATATCGATAACGACCTCGTTTTCGGGACTTCGCTCAGGACTGGTAAGCTTCGGTGGACTTCGATCGGCTGTGGAAACAGGGACAGTTAACATATAGTTCCGCACCTGTCCACGGAGTATATACGCCCGTTCACGCTGCCCCCGAAAACACAGTGTCGTCCAGTCGGGAACATCACATGGGTCTCTGATCACCTTTTTGACGACCAGTGTCCGAGTAGCATACGTCGTTTCAATCTTGACTGTATCTGTCGGGCAAAGAACAGTGTCCCTAACTGAAAGACTGGTTGCTGGGCTTGCGTGAGGATCGTTCCGTCCGAGTATACTGGAGTCCGCGTAGTCGGTTGTGTGTCTCTGTTTCTTGCTCATAATCCCACCCTGGCTCCCGCCCCTTGCTCCCCGACCCAGGTTTGTCGATAAATCGACAGTACTAGCTCTATGAACTGTAATTGGAACAGAATAAATATTCCCCTAACCGTTCGCCCGGCCCGAGAGCACTGTCCAGGGTGGTTCGCATGTGATGTCATCATCAACGGTTACAGTTCAGGGGTATTTCGTCATATAGGTTTCAGTCCATTATCAATTATCATATTTTGGATTTGAACTCAGTTTAATTGACAGTAGTTGCTTGGTAGCCGATCTGTCCAAGATACTCAGCACTGTCTATCCACTGAGAGTTGATTCGATCAACCCTTTTTTACCGAGGATGAGCATGACGGGACAAGAAGCTCTCGCCAGCAGTCACACTCACGCGCAAACAGAATAGTAGCGGCAGTTAGCCGCTTCTCATACGGTCATGCGTTAGTTATTACCGATAATCAGGGACAGAGACATTTCCAGATGTTCGGTTCCTCACCAGTCGAAAGCCCTTGCTGAATCTTCTGTTTGAGTGTGGAAAGATCCGGGATGAGATGACGTTTGAACCTCGTCGAAACGATCCCAACAGCATTCGACCGGATTGAGTTCTGGGAATTTCGAGGGGCGTCCTGGTTTGGGATCGTCGTATGGTGCCTGCTCGATCGGTTCTTCGCCGAACCGATCGAGCCAGTTGCGGATCGTTTTCTCGACGGCGCCATGACGCTCAGCCAGTGTTTCGATTTCATCGCCCTGCTTTCGACCGATTGCAGCGAGAAACCGTTCTCGCGGAATCTCTCCCTCCGTTTGCTCACGCAGTTCGTGGGGTTCTTCCAAGCTGATATGGTCCAACCGACCCAGTATTTCAGCTGAAGTTACAGCGGTAAGTGTCTCGGCACGACCGTATCAACTATCTTGCGCTGAAGCGCAACTCACCGACTGACCGGTTCGAGAAACTGTTCTGTTATTATGTGTCGAGATGAGAGTGGATTTATTTATCTTTCCGGCATGTAGCTATTGGCAAGGATGAGAGCGGACCAAGCGACAGCGGAGACAAGCGACGACGAGAAGCTATCGGATCGAAAGCTGTCGTTAGGTTCGTCCGTGTCTGAACAGACCGTACTGCGGTCGGCAGATGAACGCAGTTCGATAGCCCCGAGTGTCCAGCGCCAAGAGACGAGCAGCAGCGGCGTTAGACTCTCAAGTAGTGGCCCAGACACGCGCGGAGAATACGAGCAACGCTACGGGGTCAGTATCGACCATCCGGGCCAAGCAGACCGCTTGCAGCGGCTTGAAATGTCGAATTCGCTTGCGACGGTCCAGCGATGGGCTGACGAGGGACTCCCTATCGAAGCGATGGGGCCGCCCTCGAAAATGGCCGCGTACCGCAAACGCGAAGGGACGCCCGTGCCGTGGAACGCCGAGCAACCGAACAAGCAGTCACTCCAGCGTAGCAAACGCGCTGCCGAGGACACCAGTCCAGCCGGTGAGACGAACGTACCCGAGAGTGTTCGCGATGTCGTCTCCTCGCCGGGCAAGCCCATCAACACAGCGCTTCGGAAACCGGTCGAATCCGAAATTGGGCAGTCACTCGACCACGCACGGGTCCATCGGAGTCCGGCGGCTGATGCGGCATGTAAGCAACTCAACGCCCGCGCATTCACCGTCAACAATCACGTGGCAGTTCGGTCCGACCAGCCAGACCCCAGTACACCCGCTGGCCAACATCTCATGAGCCACGAACTCACGCACGTCGCCCAACAAACTGGGAGCGCTATCTCGCTGCTGCCCGACGCTGGTGCGCTCGAAGTCGACCCAGACCCGCAGTTGGAACAGGAAGCCGAGGAGACCGCCCAGCGGGTCATGCAGGGCGGAGAATTGGGTATCCAGCGACTCTCTGAGACTGACGTTCACGTCCAGCGGACGCCAGATATAGAAGAAGGTGGGGTTTCGAGCGACCAAGCAAATAGCACAACACAAAGTTCCGAAAACGTTGTTAAAAGACTTGGAAAGCAATTGTGGGGAGTGCTTACCCAACCCAGACGGATCCTCACTGATGCGTCGGCTGGATACATTTCTGCATGGGTAAGCGAGATTCAAGAGTTGATTAACCGCTGGGGTAAGTACTTGCTTGAGGAAGAAGATGGGGAAAAAGTTGCGAACAAACTTTGGAGTGTCCCCGCTGCGGCACTCCCAGTCATCTCTCTGTCTGCTATTTGGGACCAAGGGGTATTACGGCGTGACAGACTTAGAAAAGATTTGAGGGGATTAGCCGGAGATACAGCTGTAGAGCACTGGGTTGACGAAATTGTGAACGAAGTAAGCCGGATGGATGTACCTAATCAGTCTAGACATCAAAAAGGCGTGGGAAATAGTAGATTAGCTGAAGTGATGAAAGAGGCGTTCCAGAAAGGCAAAGAGACTTCCCTGCTCATGACGCTGTTCACGAACCCGAGGAAGGCAATCAACTCTCTGAACAGAGTGCTTAGTTACGTTCTTAATATCGGTGCAGGCTTATTGTATGACAACGATGGCAACGAATCAGGTCTGTTCGTGGATACCGGAGCAGAAATAGCAGGGATGGCAGAGGACCCGACGCCACTCAAAGATGAGGTCAGGAGGGTTCCAGTACCGACAAAGTTGAAACGGCGCGTCGCTAAAAAAGTCCGGAAAGATATGCGTCCATCAAGTGCGACAACAAGTCCGAATACTTTCGAGCCGAGATCGTTGGATGGGCCGGAATCCGCCGATAAGAAGTTGCCATTGCTACCAGATATTATAAAGTGGGCGTATACAATGTTCAACTGGGTCTGGCCAAAACTAGTGGGGTGGAAAAATGCGTATACCGGGCAAGCAGTGGTAGATTCAGGCGTTGACCTGCTCTTTGGCGAAGTATTTGATTACTTACAGCTTGCTACGGATCTCGATCAGATGGAAATCCCGAACGAACTCCATGGTGATCTTGTGGAGAGAGTTAGTGCGAAAATTAAGACGTCCACCTCGTTAGACCATAACATAAATCCTACTGGCGGTTCAATGACCGGAACTGGATACCCAGAAATCCGACGACGTCACTAACTCCGCGTTCCGAAAGCGTCTGTCAGTTTTGACCGCATGGCTTGCCGACGTCGCCGGCGCCGGTCGGCTTCGGAGAGGTACTGTTCCCAGACGACGGTTCCGGATTGTGCACCCTGTTCGTCGGCGATTTCGTCCATTTCCGCGTGGATATCGACCATGGCACTGGAGTACGTCGAGTACCAGAATCGCCGCGCTGTCCGCGGCGTCGCCACCCGCCCGTCAACGGAGACATCGGCACGCTCTGCGAGCCGCTTGAAGCGGTTCGTGATCGTGTCGGAGTGGACGTGCGTTCGGGAGTCTGTAGGTGAGGGGAACAGATGGCCTTGCCAGTCGTCGGCTTCGGCCAATTGGTCAATGCGGTCGGAAACCGTATTCACGCCGTAGTGGATGGCGACAGTGCCTGGGCCGTTCTTCCGCTCTTCGAAAGCGATGTGTGGGTCGTCGCCGTCGAGAGCGAACTGTGAGACGTGCAGTTGTGCGACCTCGGACGGCCGCAGCCCCCAACCGGGGAGTGCGGTCACCAGCAGTGTCTCTGCCGGCGTCTCTGCGGCCGCAAGGAGTTGCTGGACGTCAGGTGCTTGCAGGGACTGGTTGTCGGCGTCGGGCCGCTCCCAGCCGTATTCGGATTCGACGCCGTCGAGAGGGTTAAACGCCAGATAGCCTTCATCGGTCAGCCAGCTGTAGACAGGTCGAACATCAGCGACGAAGGTGAGGCGCGACTGGTCGCTCCCGAGCGTTTCGGCGATATCGTCGAGTGCATCGCGGGCGCGGCGTCGTTCGATGGCTTTCTTCTCGGTACTATCGGCGTGTGCAAGGAGTGCATCCGTGTCGTGGTGGTGTCGATAGGTCTCGATCCAGGTTCGAAAGCGGGAGCGGCGGGAGGCGAGTGTCGACTCGGCCAGTAGTTCGCGGTCTTCCCGACGGGTGAAGTACGCATCAACGGCCGCTTCTGTGGGTTCGTGTTCGATACCGAACCGTCGCTGTGTCATCTCTCCGACTGGCCCCCCGTTATCGATTTCTAACGCGTCCTCGCCGATATCCTCGTGGATAAACTCGGTGAATGTCCGACCGTGGTGTTCTCGCAGCGTGTAGCGGATGCCAGAGTACCCGTGTTCTCGAATCCATTTCGCGGTGGGGTAGGGCTGATCTATGTGCGTGGAATCAGCGAGAAATTCCGGGTGGATGTGGTCAATGTAGTACTCGACGAGTTCGTCGAGTGATTTCCGACTCCAGTTGTACTGTTGCTCACTCATTTTGCCCCCCGTTGTTTCCGGTGTAACTAGCCGGGTGGCTTTGTCTGTCGAGTGTTTTGAAAGTGTGCGTGTCCATGGGTAGCGCTGGTCTTCAATTTACTTGACGGTTTTGTATAGGTAGTTGTAGGTGCTCTATCCCACCCAAACGTGGACTTCTGTATGAAACTGTACTCATAACACTGGTAGGTCATCGAAGGAGATCGCTGTTTAACCGCAGACGTACGGTGAAGAGCGAGCGTCGAAAACGTCTACGCCATCGGTGATCTCACCACTGGCCACAATCAGCTTCTGATCGCGTGCGGACAGGGCGCAAAGGGCGGTATCAACAGCTATTTGAAACTTCGGGATTTCCCACGGGACCCGGAATCGAAGACCAAGGCGAGGTCCGGTTCGAGGGAGTCCCGGGTATTCCCAACGAACTGCTTGAACAAGCCGTGGATTTCTACATCTACGGCGAATAGCGTTTGTATCGATAGCTCGGATTAGACCGAAACCGATTCGAGGTAGACTGGTTCTACCGGCCGGTCGTTTTCGTCGGTCTCGACAGTGCCGATCTCCTTGACGACATCCATCCCGTCTGTTACCTGCCCGAACACGGAATGTCGACCATCAAGGTGTGGCTGTGGCGCTAGCGTGATGAAAAACTGTGAGCCGTTCGTGTCTGGACCGCTATTTGCCATTGATAACACGCCCGCGCTGTCGTGACGAAGGTCCTCGTGAAACTCGTCGTCAAACGTATATCCGGGGCCGCCCCGGCCGGTTCCGAGTGGGTCACCAGTCTGGATCATGAAGTCATCAATGACCCGATGGAACAGCACGTCGTCGTACAGCGGTTCCCCGGAAACAGTATTGCCGGTTTCAGGATTCGTCCATTCCCGTTCGCCAGTCGCTAATCCGACAAAATTCTCGACAGTTCGTGGTGCGCGGTCAGCGTACAATGTCACGGCAATGTCGCCGAAACTCGTCTGCAACGTTGCTGTCTCTGTGTTCCGTTCTGTTCCCACAGGTCGGTCTGTGCTCGTGCGTTGTTCTGTGCTTTTCGGCGTCTCTGTGCTCTCAGTGCTCGAGCACCCAGCCAGCGCGCCACAAAAATACGTGCTACCGAGGGCAAGCACTGTTCGTCGATCCATGCCACGCGTATCGTGAGCGAACGAAAATAAAGCAATCGACCAGCCGAGGCAACAACGGCCGAAACCGCTTGAATTCTATCCGAGCGGTATCGTCAGATATGACTAGACCGCTTCAGTATTTAATCGCTAGATTCCACTCCAACGGCCTGAATCGATCGGACTTAACAGATCACAGCTGAAGCCGCACTAGCCGGGTGGCTCTGTTTGGGGGAGGGTTTGAGAGTTTGGGTTTCCATGAGTAACGCTGTTCTTCATTTTAACGGATATTTTCGCATAGTTAGTTGTAGTCGGCCATACAAACAAACTGTGAAATATCACCCCCTCAAAACCGGCCAAATATTATATACTGTATACCGCTATATCATTATATGAGAAAATTTGATCTTTACATACGCGTTTTCGTGATCTCGATTTCTACCAACCACGAGTCTGCTGACAATACCGTTGCGTCGTAGTGTCGACTGATGAGACAGCTATGAGTTCAACAGCGATCCGAACCAGTCGGTTTGGCGACCAATATGACGACTTGAGATCTCTCGCAGACGGACTCGGAGCTACGATGACTTCTAAACAGATGTCGGCAGTCGATGACGACGCCCCCGCGCTCGCGGGGGCGATCGTCTGTCACGCTGGAGAAGTCTGTGAATCAGCAGACCACCTCTAGCGTGTCATTGGGAGGTATCGATCCAGCCGACGACCGCCAGCAACACAAGGTCGCAAACGGCACTGAACCGGTGGCTCCGGTGTATCTCTATCAAAAGATCTACCACCTCGCGAGCGAGGTCACAGATCGCCTCGAAAACCGACTATCACTCTTGAAGACACTCGATTTGGATAAGGCCCCGAGCCAGCAATCACTCTCGTACGCGTGGGTGCAGTGCAGCGAACAGACCAAACGGATGCTTAACGCCGCAGCTACGGGTATCGCACAAGACGCCGTTGATCGTGGCGTCGTATCGGAAGCATGGGCTCCAATCATCCCAGATGAAGACGATATCGAAGGGGACGGCGATGAACCGACCAGAACATGCGAGCACGTTCGAAAGCAGGGGACCAAGATCGCCGAACTCACCGACGGCGTGCCTTCGGGCGAGTTTGACGCGTTCATGTCGTTCGTTGAGGTTGTACTTTTGGCTGACAAAAAGAGTTCTTCGATTACACGCGGGTCTCAGTCGGTCACACAGCTACAGACTGCTGTATGGAGGCGTAGCGGCGGTATATCGGGCCAGGGTAGATATCACAACGAGTGAGTATAGATAATATCTATTAGTATTACTTGCCGCAATAAATAGAAGGGCTATTATATTCGAAGTCTAAATTAATAATCACACATGGAACTCACCAGACGGCGGTTGCTGGCTACGACGGCGGCGGCAGCCGGTACGGGCGCACTCGCCGGATGTATCGGCGATGGAGCGTCGTCCGAATCAGAGACGGCCCAGGCTTCCTTTTTTGTCTTTGGCGATATCGCTGAACACGTCGCCGGCGACACGACGTCAACGAATCTCCTCGTGCCAGTCGGACAGCACGGTCACGGGTGGGAGCCCGGACCACGTGTCCGTGAAGACATCAACAATGCCGAGCTGCTACTGCACGGGATGGAGGGATTCCAGCCGTGGGTCGATGATATGCTGACTGATATCGACGTCGATGCCCCGGACCTGAACGCGGTGGAGGTGAGTTCAGGACTGGACCTCCTTGAGGCCGGAGCAGACCACAACCATGGCGCGCACGAGGAGGAGGGAGAGGAACACCACAGCGAAGAGCACGAGGAAGAAAGCCACGACGAGCATGACCACGGATCCATGGACCCGCACTTCTGGATGGACCCACTCCGGGTGAAAGCGGCGACCGGGACGGTACGAGATGGGGTCGCCGACGTCGACCCCGACAACGAAGACGCCTACACGGAGAACACGCAGGCGTTCCGCGACGAACTCGATGGGCTCCACGAGCAGCTAGAGACGCTCGTCGCCGACGCGTCACAGGACGTGCTCCTCGTCGCAGGACACGACTCGTTCCAGTACTTCGGTGACCGGTATGGTATCACGATCGAGTCACTCACCAACGTCTCGCCCGACGACCGTCCGACGGCTCGGGATATCGACCGTGCACAGGCGGTCATCGAAACCCACGGGCTGCAGTACATCTGTGCGGACCCGCTGGAGTCCCAGCAGGCTGCGGAGCAACTCGTCGCGGAAACTGACGCCCAAGAGGTCCTGCCCCTGACTGCGATGCCGGGGCTCACCGAGGAGTGGGAGAGTGAGGACTGGGGCTACGTCGAGGTCATGGAAAACGTAAACCTTCCGACGCTGGAGCGCGCACTCGACGCATAATGGCCATCCTCGAAGTCAGTGACGTCACGTTCTCCTATGGCGACGCCCCGGTCGTCGAGGGGGTGACCGTCGATGTCGAGGCAGGCGAGTTCCTCGGGCTCGTCGGCCCGAACGGCTCGGGGAAGACGACGCTGCTCGAACTGATGATCGGGCTGCGTCGCCCCGACAGCGGGTCGGTGACACTGTTTGGCGACCCGGCCCACGAGTCCAGGCACGGCGAACGAATCGGGTTCGTCCCACAGGACGTGACGAACACGACAGGCGAGATGCCGATTACCGTTCGGGAAGCCGTCCGTATGGGGCGATATCCACATAACCTCACTAGACGGTTCACGAGTGAGGACCGCGACGCGGTCGACGCCGCGCTCGCCCGGGTCGATATCGCTGACCTCGCCGACCGTCGCATCGGCCGGCTCTCGGGCGGGCAGCGCCAGCGTGCCTTTATAGCACGGGCGCTGGCCTCTGAAGCGGACCTCCTCGCACTGGACGAGCCGACAGTCGGCGTCGACGCGGAGTCGCGGGACGACTTTTACGACCTGCTTCACGAACTCAACCAGGACGGCATCACCATCATCCTCATCGAACACGACATCGGCATCGTCACGACACACGCCTCGGAAATTGCCTGTCTCAACCGGGAGCTGTTCTTCCACGGCGACCCCGAGACGTTCGTAAACACCGACGCGCTGGCGGACGCCTACGGTGGCGCAACCTCCGTCCTCGAACACCACCACTGATGATGGCACTCTTGTTCGCCGGCCTCGGTCGTATACTGGCTCCCGTACAGGTCAGCACTATCGATCGGATTCTGCGGTTCGTCCTCGACGATCTGTGGGGCACTGTTCTCGACCTGCTCGCCGAGCTCACCGGCATCGGTATACTGAGCTCCGCGTTCATGCAACGGGCCTATCTGGCGGCGATCTGTATCGCCGTCATCGGGCCACTCGTCGGGAGTTTCCTCGTTCACCGGGAGATGGCGATGATCGGTGATACCCTCGCACATTCGGCCTTTGCCGGTGTCGCTGTGGGGCTGTTCGTCAACGCCGCGTCTTCGGTCGTGGTCCCACCACTGCTTTCGGCGCTGTTCGTCGCCGCCGTCGCTGCGTTGCTCGTCCAGACGCTGGTTGACTACGCCGGCGCCTATCGCGACACGTCACTGGCAATCGTGCTAACGGGGTCGTTCGCGGTCGGGAGCGTCCTCATAACCGCGACCGACGGGGGTATCTCAGTCGGCATCAACGCCTACCTCTTCGGCTCGCTCGCGACCGTCTCCAGGCTAAACGCGGCAATCTTGCTGCTCCTAAGTGCGGTCGTGACAGTCGTCGTCACCGTTGCGTATCGGCCACTCGTCTACGTCACCTTCGACGAGGTCAGTGCACGTGCAGCAGGCCTCAACGTCACTCGCTACAACCAGTTGCTCGCCGTTCTGACGGCTGTCGTCGTCGTCGGGGCCATGCAGATAATGGGCGTCATCCTGGTCGCCGCGATGCTCGTCATTCCGGTGGCCACAGCAACACCTGTGCGTGGGTTCAAGCGCTCAGTCGGGGCTGCGGTGTGTGCGGGCCTGCTCGCGACGATGGCCGGTGTGACACTGTCGTACATCTACGATATCGCGGCGGGTGGTTCGATTGTCCTCGTCGCAATCGGCATCTACGCGGCGGCGAAAGTCGGTGTTCGGGTCCGACGGGAGCAGGCGCGTCGGAAACACAATTGAGACGTGTCGAGGTCTCCCTCGACGACTGTCCAGCCTGACAGCGGAGACGGCGAATGACCGCCCCGACGGAGCCGAATCGGGTCTGTGCGTCGCTGGACACAGCTGTGTACTGCCCGAGTCGCTGCTAACGGTGGGTGGCAGCGACGACGAATTCCAGGAGGGTGAGTGGCTGTGCAAACGAGCCTCAATATTCCCAACGACTTGGGTGAGGAATTTGACGACACCTGGCAAGAAGATGGACTGGACTCGCGTTCACGCGGTGTCCGCGAAGCGATGCAGGAGTACATCGAAGCACACACGACTCGAAGATATCGAGGGCAACGTCGTGGTCATCATCGCGTTCGATTACACCCACGAGACAGTCATCGAGGACGTCTACGACGGCAACACCAGTTCCAAGACACCATCACGACGACGAACCACGTTCGCAAGTGAGAGTGGTGTCTCGAGACGGTATTCTGTCGTAGTCCAGCCGAGCGCGTCCGACGGCTCACCTATCATCTCCGGGATTTCGATGCTGTGAGTCGGGTCAAACTGATGCTGCTCGCCGAACACTGACGCCGTCCATTGTATCATAGCCTCCGGAGCGTTGGTCTTTAGTTAGGCCTCATACATCGGTTGCGTAGCGGTAGCGAGCGTCTCTTGTAAGCTCGGTCGTTGCTGGTGGATCTTCTGTGCATCTTCGATCGGCCGCTCCAGCAACGGCGGTGGCGGGTAGCCGAGATACTCACCGAGTTCGTGGAGGATGCGCTGGGCGTGCGACCGGAAGATCGCCGCCCAGCGTTCCGGCGGAAACGCGATCTCATCGTCGGTCTGTTCGGTGACCAGATCAAACAGTCACAGCTCACCAACAGTGACAGCAACGCCGCGTACAACAGAGTATCCACCGCGGCCGGGTTGCTTGTGCCGAACTCGTCCAGTTCGTACTGCGTCTTCAGCTCACGGAACAGCGTTTCTACCTCCCACCGACACCGATACAACGTTGCTAGGTCAGCAGGGAGAAACTCCCCTCGCGACAGATTCGTTATGTAGAGATGGTAGTCGTCGGCGTCCGCGACGAGGACGCCGACGACGCGGAACCGCTTCGTAGCCAGAGACCGCGTTCGTACTGCCCGCCCTTGAACTCCGCTTCGACTTCTACGTCAACGTGCTTCCGCGAGCGGTCACCAACCACGTCCTGGATTTTCTCGCCTTCCAAAGGAAGGCCCGAATTGACCGACAAAACCGTCGTCGTTGTCGACCAGTTCACCAAGCGTGTCGGCACGGTTCGACGACGTGGCTGGTATCCGATCAGGTCAAATCCGACGACAGAAACATCGAGCAGAAAGTGAAGAACAGCTGCAGAAAGTGAGTCAGCAATCAGGAACGATATGAACTATCGGCACTCCACAATGCTACGCTCTGACCTTGACACCGTTCTGGTTAAATACGCACCGTTAAATATATTATTCTGAATATATTTTATTAAATAAATGCCTCGTATCTCCCTGACAGTCGTAGTACTATTTTTATCTTCAGTGCCTGTGACAGCGATGGGTGCCACAGGCTACCTGGATACAAGTCAATCTGCAAGTTTGTCCACTGGAGATCATCTCCCAGATCCAGAAATGACTATTTCGGTACCTAGTGCAATAACTATTGGTGAGTCTTTTACCATTCGTGTAGATACTACTAACGAAGGAGGTTGGGACGGTACAGGAGGGAAATATTCAACGATATCAATTTCTTCTCCCTCAATCGACAGTAAATACACTTTTTCAGATGTGTCAACCAGTTTTAGTTCTGTGAACAGATTTAGTCAGGGTGAAAGAATATTCGAAAAGAATGGAGATAGAATAAACGCTGAATACGCACTGTTAGAAGCCGGAACCGGGGACGGAACTTGGGAAGTTGGAGAAGACAACTACCTCTCAGCTGAAATTACACCTGATGAGACCGGGACAATGATCCTCTATGTGCGTACTACGTTAACTAATGACGAAGACGTAGATGTTAAGTATACTGATCCAGAGTCGCCGGATACCTACGACCAACAGAATTTTCCGGTCAGACGGGTTGAAGTGAAAGTCGAACCTGAAACCCGAGAATATGAATTAGATGTTGATGCAGATAGATCAGGAGACGTAGAAATTGAACCACCTGGAGATATTACGCCCTCGTATTTTGATTCGTATGAAGAAGACACTAGAGTTGAGTTGACTGCTAGACCAGATCCTGGTTATGTATTTGAGGAATGGGAAGGTGATGTTGACTATGGTGATCAAGATGACTCGTCGATTACCGTTACTATGGATCAAGCCCGGTCCATTACCGCTACGTTCGACGAAGAAATCACTGAATATGATCTTATAACGGATGTCGAGGGACAAGGTGAAGTAGCAATCAACGGCCGAGATTTCAAAACTAGTGGCACCTACGAAGAAGGTACGCTAGTTGACTTGACTGCCCAGCCTGACGACGGCTACACGTTCTCTGGTTGGGAAGGAGATGTTGACTATGGTGATCAAGATGACTCCTCGATTACCGGTACTATGAATCAAGCCCGGTCAATCACCGCTACATTCAACGAAGAGGTCATTGAATATG
>Ga0102939_1000409_pt1 | contig 15867 bp, 17 predicted proteins | sample SalPon2_B_H2O_MG_FD_78214 | JGI IMG/M metagenome (GOLD analysis project Ga0102939, IMG submission 78214) | Salt pond water microbial communities from South San Francisco under conditions of wetland restoration - Salt Pond MetaG R2_B_H2O_MG | ecosystem: Environmental > Aquatic > Non-marine Saline... | reverse complement strand
GTCTTTGAGATTCGTTAGCAGTCCCATCCTGACCTCCAGATTCTGTGTTCTCTCCCAAACGCTTCGTGCCGCGTGGTATCGCTCGGTACTACGTACCTGCCGGCAGTTCGGGGAATTGTCGTAAAATCCACGCCCCTCTCACTTAACAACTGCGTCAGACACGCCGATGTAGGTCGGTAAGCGACCTGCCGCTGGCGTCGTCACCGTAGTCATACGGGAATCACCATACGAGAATCTCGGTCGGCGTACATGAGTTGTGGTAGGACGTACCACGAGTGATGTCCGTTCCGACTGTATCGCCCCCCACCCCTTCGTTTCGACTGGAAACGCGTCGAGGTGGGTATCATCGCAGGCTGGTTGCTTTCTATCTTCTCTCAAACAATTAAATAATAAAACGCGGTTTCTGCAATATATCACTTTAGTGCGCCGAGGGTACTGTTACACAGCATCATATATAAAACCACTCGATATAAAATTCAGGTCTACCCCCACCCCCTCCGTATTCGAGTTCCACCCGAAACAAAGGGGTGTGGGGGTGCAGGCTACCGACGACTATTGATGGTATGTGGAACCACCTCAAACTAGTAGCTCCGTGAGATCGCTCTTGTGACGTGTCGCTGCTGGTCGAAGACTTTCAGTTGCCACCACACCGTGTTATTTAACACCAACCAAGCTATCCGATTCTAACCTATCGACATACCCGTCCGAAACGCCGGTGTCGCTCTGTGGTAGTGACCTACCCGTGGGGGTTCACTTCCGAGCTTAGCTTCGGGTTCAGCTCCGAATTCGGTTCGGAATTCAGCTTTGCATCCGATAAAATTCGTCTGCTAGATTCCATCGTATCGGGTCTGGAGAGCAACACTTTTGTGCCACCTATTCGTCTGGTTCGACTGCATCAACTGGACATAGTGAACGAACGTAACCGTTGAATGTCGAGGTTTCAACGCAGTACACGGCACACTTCATCCGCGCATGCGGATCTTCCACCTGAAACAGGGGGGTTACATGGACGAAAACGAACACACACCGCAGGCGAGCGCACCGGGAGAGGACGACCAGTCCAGCGAGGGATCGTCCGAGACGGAAGAAGAGCCCAACGCCGGTTCTGACGAATCGTCGTCTCCGTCGTCGCCGGCACATTCACCGTCCACAGACGAGACATCGGCGTCATCGACTGATCCCGCGCCAGATCCCGATCTCGACGCGCCTGCTGACTCCGCTCCGAACGAATCCGCCTCGACCACCCCTTCCTCGAACGTTCCAGACGGTGTCTCTTCCGGCACCACGAGTACCGCGGGCGGCGACATCGATGTCGGCAGCGGCGGCAGAGACAGATCGTCGCCAGATGTCGACTTCGACGGTGTCGTCCTCGACGACGAAGCGGACAATCAAGGGCTGTTCGACGACCTCCTCTCGGGTGAGCCCATCTTCGAGAACAAGGAGGTACTTCGCCCTTCGTACACCCCGCACGAACTTCCTCACCGGAACGATCAGATCAACCGGATGGCGACGATACTCGTCTCCGCTCTCCGCGGTGAGACCCCGTCTAACATCCTCATCTACGGCAAGACGGGCACCGGAAAGACGGCGTCTGCGAAGTTCGTCTCACAGGAACTCGAGTCGACATCACAGAAGTACGACGTCCCGTGTGAAGTCGAGTATATCAACTGCGAGGTGACCGATACCCAGTACCGCGTGCTGGCCCAGCTTGCGAACACCTTCATCGAAAAGAACCAGCAGGTCATCTCCGATCGACTGGACCGGCTTCGAGATCTCCGTACTGCGGTCGACGACGATCCTCACACCCTCACCGGGACAGAGTTTTCCACTGTCGACGATCTCGACGCTCGCATCGCGGAGCTCGAGGCCGACGCCGACGAGATGGAGGAAGTCCCCATGACTGGCTGGCCGACGGACCGCGTCTACTCCACCTTCTTCGAGGCCGTCGACTACCACGAGCGCGTGGTCGTGATCATGCTCGATGAGATCGACAAGCTCGTCGAAAAGAGCGGTGACGACACCCTGTATAATCTCTCTCGGATGAACTCCGAACTCGACCGCTCGCGCATCTCCATCATGGGTATCTCTAACGACCTGAAGTTCACCGACTTCCTCGATCCACGGGTCAAATCGAGTCTCGGTGAGGAAGAAATCGTCTTCCCGCCGTACGACGCGAACCAGCTTAGAGACATCCTCCAGCACCGCGCCGACATCTCGTTCAAACAGGACGCGCTCACCGACGACGTGATCCCACTGTGTGCGGCCTTCGCCGCTCAGGAACACGGTGACGCCCGACGCGCGCTCGACCTTCTCCGCACCGCCGGCGAACTCGCCGAACGTTCACAGGCTGAAGTCGTCGCCGAAACCCACGTGCGGCAGGCACAGGACAAGATCGAACTCGATCGCGTCGTCGAAGTCGTTCGGACGCTCCCCACACAGAGCAAGATCGTCTTGTTTGCGGTTATCCTCCTGGAAAAGAACGGCGTCCACAACATCAACACCGGTGAGGTGTTCAACATCTACAAGCGGCTGTGCGAGGAGATAGACGCCGACGTTCTCACCCAACGCCGCGTCACCGACCTCATCAGCGAACTCGACATGCTCGGCATCGTCAACGCCGTCGTCGTCTCGAAGGGTCGCTACGGCCGAACCAAGGAGATGGGGCTCTCGGTTCCAGTCGAAGAGACGGAGGCGGTCCTCCTTTCCGACTCGCGACTCGGCGACATCGAAAACGCTCAGCCGTTCGTACAGGCGCGTTTCGACAACTGACTCGTAGCGAGTGGACGCCCACCCGTTTACTCACACAGCGGCGCTGCCCGTGCGGTCCCTCTCACTTCACCCGGCGTCTCTCACCCGGCGTCTCTCATCCGGTGTCTCTCACCCGGTGTCTCTCATCCGGCGACCGCGTCGATCGCGTCGCTCGGCTCCGCCTTCCCGGTGGCGATCAACCGAACGTATCCGAGGTATGGGACGCGGACCCGAGCGACACCGGTCACCCACTCGCGTTTAACGGGCTCGGCTATCCCCCTCGCTTGGTCGTAGACACCGTTGTTGTCTCCGAGCGTGATGTAGCCGTCGTGCGGGGCGGGACAGTTGCGGAGGTCGTCGCAGCTCTCGGCGCTGTGATACGTGGCGTCTGCCCTCTCATACCAGTTTTCTCCCCTTTCCACCTGAAACATCGCCCGGTGGATGATCGGCGAAGCCGTCCGCCCCGGCGGCTGGTAGATCACCACCGATCCGTAGGAGCCGAACGTCCGGTAGTCGACCCGTTCGCCGACATCGTACGTCACCACACCGGTCTCGTCATCTGCGGCGTCGGGTGCGAGTCGCCCCGGCTCCGTGACGAACACCAGATCGCCGACTTGCATGTTCGGCTCCATACTTCCGGATTCGACGGCGACCATCGGCGGCCACACGCCACTGACACCGAAAAGAACCAACCCGACTGCGAGCACGATCGCGACGCTTGAGAGTACCTCTCGAATCCACATCAGCGCTCCCTCCCTGTCGTGTCGGAACCGATCCCACAGCCCCCGATCCGACTCTAGTCCATCCCCGTCTGCCTGCGTCGCCCTTTCGCGATCCGTCCAACTGGACGGATCCGATGGCCCGTCATCTTTCATCACTCCGCCCTGTTCTATCTCCCTCCCATCCTCCGACGGTTCGTCGTCTTCTAACGATTCGCCATCCTCCGACGGTTCGTCGTCTTCCAACAATTCGTCGCCCTCCAACGATCCGTCGCCCTCCAGATCGGTTTCGTCGGAGCGTTCTTCGTCCGGCCCCGTCCGATCCCCTTCGTCCATTGCAGTCAGGTTGCGGGGTTTCGGTCATAAGCTTCCGGGTCCGCTCCAATCGGTCCCGGAACCGTTTTGAGCGGTACTCCCCTTTCGGTCTCTGTGCCGCTGGAGTCCAACGCTCGTATCGTCAAGGAGCTAGCCAACCGAGGATACAACGCCGAACGTGAGGCAGTCACCCTGTTGGCAAACGAGCCCGACCCGGAAGCTGCCATCGACGCCGCCGTCGACACGGCTCCCGACGACGCCCTCCGAATCACCGCGGATCACGTCCGGGAAACCGCCGGCGATCGGTCTCCCGATTCGTCCGCTGCGCATTCCGATTCGGCCGACACAAGTGAGAAACCCTCCACGCAGAGGGCTCACACCTCTACTGACGCTGCCGCCCCGTCCCATCAATCTCCAGTCGAAACGGAGGGGTCTACCAGGGGACCGAACCGGAACGGGGACGCCGCCCAGCGTGAGATCTCGGTCGGAAACGACATGACGGGACACAGCACTGGGACAGGCGAGTACGCGGACTTCGTCCGAACCTTCAGAGACCGCTACGAGCGGCTCTCGAAGGTCCTCCGCGGACGTGTCAATCACCGCCCCGCCGAAGCGATCGCGGACATGCCGGGCGGGAGCGATGCCGCGATGATCGGATTAGTCAACGACGTCCGGTCGACGAAGTCCGGACACTGGCTCGTCGAACTGGAGGACACGACGGGAACCTTTCCCGCGCTGATAATGAAAGACAAGGGACTCGCCGACGTCGTCGACGAAATTCTCATGGACGAGTGTCTCGCGGTCGAGGGGACACTCGCCGACGATTCCGGCATCTTGTTCGCAGACTCGCTCCACTTCCCCGACGTTCCGCGGACCCATCAGACCGGCGCGGCCGACCGCCACGTACAGGCCGCGCTCATCTCCGATATCCACGTCGGCAGCGACGAGTTCATGGCCGACGCCTGGAGCCGCTTCACCGACTGGCTCCACACGCCCGAAGCGGAGCCGGTCGAGTACCTGCTCCTCGCCGGCGACATGGTCGAGGGCGTCGGCGTCTACCCGAACCAAGACGAGGAACTGGATATCGTCGACATCTACGAACAGTACGAGGCGTTCGCAGAGTACCTCAAGGAGGTTCCTAGCGACACGGAGATCGTGATGATCCCCGGCAATCACGACGCCGTCCGGCTCGCGGAGCCGCAGCCGGGGTTCAACGACGAGATCCGTTCCATCATGGATGTCCACGACGCGCGGATCGTCTCGAACCCGGCCACCGTCACCGTCGAGGGGGTCGACGTGTTGATGTACCACGGCGTCTCGCTCGACGAGGTGATCGCGGAGTTACCCGAAGAGAAGGCGAGTTACGACGAGCCGCACAAGGCGATGTATCAATTGCTTAAAAAACGACACGTCGCCCCGCAGTTCGGCGGGCATACCCGCGTTGCACCCGAAGAACGGGACTACCTCGTCATCGATGACGTTCCGGATGTGTTCCACACCGGTCACGTTCACAAGCTCGGCTGGGGAAAATACCACAACGTCCTCGCGGTCAACTCCGGCTGCTGGCAGGCTCAAACTGACTTCCAGAAGTCCGTCAACATCGATCCCGACGCCGGGTACGCTCCCATTCTCGATCTCGACACCCTCGATATGACGGTCCGGAAGTTCACGTGAGCCGTCTGTTTCCTTCGAATTCACCTCCGCCGGATCCGACAGTTCAACTTGGATACCGCGGCCACCGTCCCCGTGAGTTGACAGCCGTCTGCGGTGCACTGAGCGGGAGTGCGACGCACCACCGCGGGAGATCCACCGGCGTCGCCTGTTCGCCCCACTGACGACCTCGCCGGCTATCTGTCGATCTCTACCCGACCGCTCGTCGCGTCGTTGAGTCGCTCAACCAGTTCGGTCACTTCATCGATCGGCACCCGAAGCTCGAATCGCACCCGCTCGCCGTAGTCGGCGTCGAACTCCACTCCCGTCGACTCGATCACGCCTCGGACCGTCCCCGAGTCGTCGTACTCGGTCCCGACGCCGAGAGTGCGGTGCGGCCGCTCCTCGGTCACCTCGGCCGCGTCGACGCCGTCCTTCACGGCGCGCGAGTAGGCTCGCGCGAGACCGCCGACGCCGAGATTCGGTCCGCCGTGGTACCGCGTCACCACCGCGACGACGTTGCGGATATCTCGCTGCTGGAGCACGTTCAGCGCCGGCTTTCCCGCCGAGCCGGTCGGCTCGCCGTCGTCCGACGAGTACTCTCTGAGCATCACCTCGGCTTCGGAAACACGCCCGGCGGGCTCGCCGGCGGGAACCCGATAGGCCGGCACGTTGTGAGTCGCGTCGTCGTACTCGTCGACGACCGCCTCGATGAACGCCTCCGCCTCGTCGACTGCGTCGACCGGCGCGACGTGCCCGAGGAACTCCGAGCCCTGAACTTCGAACCGCGCGGTCGCGCGTCTGGCGACCGTTCGATACGACTCTGTCACGAGTCGGCCTCCTCGCGGTCGTCGCGTTCGGCTCCGACTTCACGGTCGTTCTCGTCACCGTCCCGTCGCCGCTCGACCGCGACGCTCGTCGGCGGCGCGAGCCGATACAGTGCGAGGTAGGCTCCGATCCCGACGAGCTCGACGACAGCCGCGGCGATCGCGAGCGGGTCCGCGGAGAGCGTCGCTGGAGCGTCTTCGCCGTGCCATGCGAGGTACCCGACGAGGAAGGCCCCGAGCGTCCCCGCGCCGAGCGCGTACAGCCGGCGGTACTCTCCGCCCCGGAGGGTCGCGGCGGCGACCGCGACGGCCAGCGCGCTCCCGCTGACGAAGAGGTACGGGCGCGGGTCCGGCGGTGCCGCGAGCCGCGGCCACGCCCACAGCAGGTGGACCGCGGCGGCGGCGACCGCGGTCTGGACGGCAACACCCCGGAGGAATCGCTTGCTTCGGGTGTCGCGTCCCGCGGTCGGCGAGTCCGTTTCGTCACTCATCGGTCCGCGCTCATACGTCGGTTCCCGGCCGCGCGTCGGTTCATTCCCACGGGTGGTCCCCCGGTTCGTCCGGCCACAGGGGGTACCAGTACGCCTCGTCGTCTTCGAGGCCGAGTTCTCCGTCGAGGACCGATTGGAGCTTGAATTCGATCCGCTGGCTCCGGTCGTTCGTCCCCCGAGGGGCGAACGGGTAGTACGCGCCGCGACGGAACGAGTAGATCCAGTAGGCCGGACCGTCGCCGCTCTCGAAGCCGAAGACCGCAGCGAGCAGCCGCGAACCGAACCCCTCTTCGATGAACTGGTCGGCGGCGAAATGGATACTCGTCACGAGGTCCTCCGGGTCGTCGTCTTCGAGCACGAACCACTCGTAGCCGTGGTCGTCCTCGTGGCGGTGGAATCCGGTCCCGGTGTCGATCTCTCCGGCTTCGAGGATCGCCTCGACCGTCTCGACGGCGTCGTCGAAGCGGGTACTGTCGACGCCGGAGAAACACAGCGCCGCCTCACCGCAGTGGTCGTAGCCGAGGTCGGCTTCCATCGTCATGTACGCGGTCGACATTCCGAAGAGGTCCTCGGGGTCGGCCTCTCGCGTCGCGTCCGTCTCGGCGCTCGTCCCGAACACGGCGCGGATCGTGTCGAAGATGCCCATCTACTTCGGCGTGTAGTGGCCGAGGGTTTAGGACGTTTCCGTCGGCGCTCCTATCAGCGACCTCGTCACGTCGGTGTCACGGAGACCGGCTCGTTCCGGTCACTCTCCGTCGTCGACGTAATCGAGGTACGCGAGGACACCTCGCGTGTTCAGGCTGGCGTTCGCCCGTGCGCGCTCCGGGTTCCAGTAGTCGGCGTCTCGGCTCGCGGTCTCGAAGTGTTCGACGACTGCGTCGTCGTCTTTCAGTTCCTCGCGTTTCGCCCGGACGGCTTCGACCCACTCCACATACGCGCGCTTGGCCTCGCCGGCCAGCACCGGATCGTACTCGCGGGGCCCAAAGTGTCCGAAACAGATGTAGTCGGGATCGAGGTCGTCGATCGTCTGGATGTCGTCGAGACACTGATCGAGGTCGAACTGCGGCGGCGGGCTCGTCGCGACGATCTCGTCGACCTCGGGGACGTAGATCCCGGCACCGTCGGCCGCGAAGACGACGGCGGCGTCCGGGTCGTGGTACACCGCGTGGTGCGGCGCGTGTCCGGGCGCTTCGTGGACGACCAGCTCCCGTTCACCGAGGTCGATTCGGTCTCCCTCGGCGAGTGCCGAGATCCGATCGTCGGGAACGGGTGCGGGATCGTCGTAGTACTTCCATTGGTCCCCGACCGCCGACTTCGTTCCCTCGACGAGCGCCTCCGGGTCGACGAGGTGTCTGACGCCTTTCTCCGGGACGAGGACCTCGGCGTTGGGATAGCGCTCGGCGAGGTGGCCCGCACCGCCCGCGTGGTCGAGATGCGCGTGAGTCGCGAGTATCCACGCGAGGTCGTCTCGACCGATCCCGATCTCTTCGATGGTCTCGAAAAGCGTCTCTCGATTCCCGCCCGTTCCGGTGTCGATAACGATCGGTCGCTCCGTGTCGTACACGTACACCGCCCCGTACTCGTCCGTGTCGAACATCCCGGTGTCGTGGACGTACAGGTCGTCGACGCCGCGGACCGGTTCGAACGCTCCAGCGTGCATGCCGACACCACCGCTCCGGGACCCCTTTTAGCAATCGGTCTCCCCTCCCGGCCGCTCGCTCGCCGACCTCGCCGTCTCGTGCGGTCCTCATCGCGTCCGTCCGGGGGTGGGGGATTATTGTCCGCCGGTCCGATGGATATCTATGCGAGTGCTCGTCACCGGCGCGACCGGCTTCGTAGGGAGCCGACTCGTCCCGGCGCTGCTCGACAGGGGTCACGAGGTGACCGCTCTCGTCCGGAACGCTTCCGCGTACGCGCCGCCCGATGGCGTCCGCGTCGTCGAGGGCGACCTCCTCGAACCGGAGACGCTCCCGCCCGCCTTCAGGACCGACGACGGCGTCCCCGTCGACGCGGCCTACTACCTCGTCCACTCGATGGACGGCGGTCCCGGCTACGCCGAACGAGACCAACGGTGCGCGCGTCACTTCACCGATGCGGCGTCGGACGCGGGCGTCGAACGCATCCTCTACCTCGGCGGCCTCGGCGAGGACCGCACGGAACTCTCCGAACACCTCCGGTCCCGGCGCGCGGTCGAGCGCATTCTCGCCGACGGCGAACCGGCGCTCACGACCCTTCGGGCCGCAATCATCATCGGCGCTGGAAGCGCCAGCTTCGAGGTCATCTACGACCTCTCGCGGCGGCTCCCGGTGATGATCACGCCGAAGTGGGTCGACACGCTGTGCCAACCAATCGCGATCGACGACGTGATCGCCTACCTTCTCGGGGCTCTCACGGCTCCGGAGACGGCGGATGACACCTTCGAGATCGGCGGGCCGGACGTGTTGACGTACGCCGAGATACTCCGGACGACTCGCCGACAGCTCGGCCACCGCCTGCGAATTCTCAGAGCGCCGGTGTTGAGTCCGGACCTCTCTGCGGCGTGGCTCCGATTTGTCACCGACGTGAATCCCTACTTGGCCCGCTCGCTGGTCGAGGGACTCCGGAACACCGTGATAGTCGAGGACGATCGGATTCGAGATATCGTTCCGGTCGAATTGACCCCGTTTCCCGTCGCCGTGGCGCGCGCAATCGACCAGTGCCGACCGGGGGAACCGTCATCGGACGGCGACGCGAGCGAGAGAGAGCTCTCGTCATGACGCGCGAGTACGGCGAGACGTGGGTGTACGAGAGTCTCGTCGGCGGTATCCCGGGACTGGGCATCTCCAGAGCGCTCGCGGTCGCGATCCAGTTCGTTCTGTTTCAGGTCGGGGTCCTGACGTTGGGGTGGTACTACGGCGTCTGGAACGCGGTCGTCGCCGGCACGGTCGCGGTGATCGTCGCGGCCGCCGGGAGCGTCGAGATGCACCGGTTGGGCGAGCGGAACCGCCTGCTTCCGACTCCGCCGTCGCACAAACGCCTCCTGTTCGGGTCGAGCATCGAGATCGTGTTGGGCGTGCTGGCGTTCATCGCGCTCATGACGTACCTGTTCGCGTGGGACGGAACGCTCATCGACCGCTTGTTCGGGCTGGATCCTCCGGTTCCGGTCGTCTACCTCACGCTTCTCATCTTATGGGACCTAACGTACCGGATCGGCACCTCGTGGTGGAGCGCCGTCGTCGCGCTGTGGCGTGCGGTCCACGTCGATCTGGACCCCGAAGCGACTGCGACGGTCCGCCGGCTCGACGCCGAGAACATCGGCTTTTCGGCGCTGCAGCTCGCGTTAGTCCCGTTTCTGCTCACCGAACCGATACTGCTCGGCGCGGTCGTCGGTCACGTCCTCGCGGTCGCGATCGTCTGTACGGCGGCGATCGTGCTGTCGTGAGTGCGGTGTCGATCTGCTGTCGTGAGTGCGGTGTCGATCTGCTGTCGTGAGTACCGTGCCGACACGCTGTCGGGTAGGTGATCACGAGATATTCGCGGTCGATCGAACCGGACGGCGCGCGGCCGTCCCGCCGACCAAACTGGAAAAGGCTCCGTCCGCCCTGTTCACGCGCCGTTCAGCTCTTGGAACTTGTCGAGGAGTGCCTCCGCTGAATCGCCGGAGTCGTACGTGAGCGACCCGGAATACTCCGGGCGCTCGGCGTCGAAATCGGCGTCGACTTCGCTGGTCTTCTTCTCGCGACGCTCGTGTTCGGCCTCGTCATAGGCACCCATTGACATGGTACAATTTCACTTGGAAGCTGTCTGGTAAATATGTATCGGTGAATTATATGCGTCTTGAAACGAACGACCGCGTGACGATCTCTCGACGAAACGCGACGACGTGGATATCGTCGGAGCGCGCTTTTCGACGGCACACGCGTCTCGTCCCACCGGAACGAATTAATCGCGGGCCGCGGTACGACCCCCGTGGCACAACCGCTCCGATTCAGGCGCGCCCCGGGCCGCTGGGACGCGGACCGCGTTCGCTCGACCCTCGAACGACCGCTCGACGAGAACCTCGGAGCGACCGCGGGGAGCCCGTGGTTCGGCTCGCCCCCGGGGTACGAGGCCCGTCGGTTCGATATGGACGACGGCTCGTTCGCGCTGTTCTGTTGGACCGACGACGACGGCGATCCCCCGCCCGGCGTCGCCGGCGGACCGGTGGGGTACTGGATCGGCAACACCGAGACGCCGAGCGAACTCTGGCGAACGGACAAGTACGGATTCGACGCGGTGCCGTATCCCGTCTCGCGGTGGGCCCAACGCGAACTGCTCGCTGCGCTTCACGACGACGAGCCGTGGCTCGCGGCGTATCCCCACGTCTCGTGGTACTTTCTCCCGGTGTTCTGTTCGAAGGACGGTGCGGAGACGACCCGCGCGTTCTTCCGAGACCACGCCGCCGGATTCCCCGATGCGACCCGCGAGGCGGGCACCGGCTTCGTCGAGGAGACGCTTCGCCCGGGCACGCTCGACCCGTACCGCGAGACGATGGCCGGAAAGCTCGGGACCTCCGTCTCGCCCGATATCGTCCGGATGAGCGCCGCCATCGCCGAGTTCACTGCCGCGTGGATCCTCGCCGATTCCGGCTACGAGGTCACGCCCGAGATCGAGGTGACCACGGGTCACTCGCTCGACTTCCGGGCGACGGACCCGGACACCGGCCGCGCCTCGCTCGTCGAGGTGACCCGTCCGCAACCGGTGTCGTCCCGGGCAGCGAGCGACCCGGTCGCAGCGGTCCGCGACACCGCCGAAACGAAGACGAGCGGACAGCTGGAGGCCCACGGCGGCGGGGTCACGCTCCTCGTCGACTGTTCGTCGTTTCCCGCGTCCGATTGGAAGCAGATTCGCGAGGCGCGACCGGCCGTCCGGCACAAACCCGCCGTCGTGCTCCGTGCCCGTCCCGACGGCCACGTGGAGGGATACCGGAAGGGGTCGATGCCGATAGACCTCTCCCCGGCGATCGACTGGCTATCCTAGCCGTCGCTTAGCATCTCGACACGATCGAGAAAAAACAGAACGAGCGGCCGTCTACCGGTTCAGAACGAGACCGGCGAGGGACCGTCCTCGGCGTCGGTTGTCGGGTCGCGGTCCGAGTAGAACCGCCGACCGATCCCGCGGTGACAGACACCCGCGCGGAGCGTCGTGAACACGTCCTCCGCGTTGTCGAAGGTCTGCTCACCGAACCGCTCCAGCACGTCTCCGAGACGCTCGGAGCCGTCGGCGAGCTCTACGGTCGCGTTCCCGTGGGCCGCGATCAGTTCTTCCGAGGTCGTCGGATATTGGTGCCGTTCGAGTCGGTCGTCGACGCCGTTCAAGCGCATCAACTACTCCAAATCGCCGATGGTTCTTAATGATTGTCCATGTATGACCTTAGTCCGGGAAATCGAATTATAGTTCCTTATATTGGTTCGCGTTACCGTGATTCAATCGCCGTCGATTAGTACGCCGCCGGCGAACTCGGTCCATGGTCACGGACCGGATCGTCGCCGATCTTCACGCCCACACGACGGTCTCCGACGGCACGATGACCGTCGCGGAACTCGTCTCAACGGCGCGCGAGTCGGCGCTCGACTGGGTGGCGGTCACCGATCACGACCGGATCCATCCGGACCTCGGTGCCCCGGTCGTCGAGCGCGACGGCGTCCACGTCGTTCGCGGTATCGAACTGCGCGTCGACGCCGACGACGAGCGGATCGACCTCCTCGGATACGGCGTCGAACACACTCCGGCGCTCGACGCGGAGATCGAGCGACTCCAGACCGATCGGGAGCGGCGCGGAGCCGCGATCTGTGACGCGGTCGAGGCACGGCTGGGAATCGATCTCGGGCTCGACCCCCGTCCCGGGCTCGGCCGCCCCCACATCGCCCGCGCCATCGACGAGTCGGCCGCTCCGTACGACTACGCCGAGGCCTTCGACGAACTGATCGGTGACGACGGCCCCTGCTACGTCGCCCGCGAGGTGACGGACCTCGCGAGCGGCGTCGAACTCTTGTCCGAGGCGGCCGCGGTCGTCGGGCTGGCACATCCCTTCCGCTACGACGATGTCGACGCGGCGCTCGACATCGCCCGCGATCTGGACGCAGTCGAGCGGTTCTACCCGTACGACCGCCCCGTCGACGACACTCGCGTCGAGCGGGTCGCTGCAGAATCTGACCTCCTCTTGACCGGGGGCAGCGACGCTCACGGCCGCGCGCTCGGCGAGGCAGGACTGACAGCCGATGCGTTCGAGCCGGTCTTCGAGCGCCTGCCGGCACCGCCGTGACCGACGCACGCGGTCGCTGTCCGTGCCTCACCCCGTTCGTCGCCGAACGATCCGGATCGACGAACAAGGTTAAGCCCGACGCCAATAGAGTGGACGATATGCGGTGTCACTACTGTGAACGAGAGGCCACGTACGAGGCCGAACAGAGCGGCGTGGTCGTCGGACTCTGTGAAGACCACTTCAAAGAGCGCGTCGAAGAGCTTGCGGAGTCCGACGAGCTTGCCTCGCTCCGCGACCGGATCGACATCGAATCTCAGGAGTAGTCCCCGCGTTTGCGTCGGCCCTTCGGCCGCCGCCCGAACTGCCCGCTTCTCCCATCTGCTGGCCGGGGACGGAGCATAGAAGGCCGACCGGGGTCAATCCCCGGCCATGCACCCGACTGACCGGCCGCGGCGGCTCCGGACCGACGGCGTCCGTCCGCTCGTCAGCGAAACCTCGCTTTCGGCCGCCGACTTGGTCGCGCCCGTGTTCGTCGACGCGCAGACCGACGAGCGCGTTCCGATCGAGACCATGCCCGGCCACGAGCGCGTCCCCGTCGACGAGGCCGTCGACCGCGTCGAAGAAATTCTGGAGACGGGGGTCGAAGCCGTCATCTTCTTCGGAATCCCCGAGTCGAAAGACGCCGAGGGGAGCCGCGCGTACGCCGCCGACGGCGTCGTGCAGCGCGCGATCCGCCGCGTCGACGCCGAGACTGACGCGTACGTGATCGGCGACGTCTGTCTCTGTGAGTACACCGATCACGGACACTGCGGCGTGATAGAGGCGTCCGCGGAGACGGACCCGACGCTCACGGTCAAAAACGACGAGACGCTGGAGCTGCTCGCCGAGACCGCGGTGTCGCAGGCGGACGCGGGCGCGGACATGGTCGCCCCCTCCGCCATGACGGACGGGCAGGTCCGGGCGATCCGCGAGGCGCTCGACGCGGCGGGCCACGAGGACGTGGCGCTCATGAGCTACGCCGTCAAGTACGAGTCGGCCTTCTACGGCCCGTTCCGCGACGCCGCCGACGGCGCGCCCGCGTTCGGCGACCGCCGGCACTACCAGATGGACCCCGCGAACCGCCGTGAGGCGCTCCGCGAGGCCCGGATCGACGCCGAGGAGGGCGCGGACGTGCTGATGGTGAAGCCCGGGCTTCCCTACCTCGATATCGTCGCTGACCTCCGCCGGGAGTTCGATCATCCGATCGCCGCGTACAACGTCTCCGGCGAGTACGCGATGATCCACGCGGCCGCGGAGAAGGGCTGGCTCGATCTGACCGAGACCGCTCACGAGTCGCTGCTCTCGGTCAAGCGCGCCGGCGCGGACCTCATCGTGACGTACTTCGCCGAGGATCTGGCTGACCGACTGTAGTGCGGTCGAGACCGCGATGCGGCACTGACGATCACTGACTGCGATGCGGCACTGTCGATCACTGACTGCGATGTGCAACCCGACTGTCCACCCTGGCGCGCCGGTGAGCGGTCGCCATCGGCGACCGCGAAATTCCCGCGAGGTCACCGGCCCTTTGCGCCGGTTGCAAGCGAGAGCTCTGCTCTCGCCATGGAGTCGATGGCGGCGGTCGCCGCCAGCGACGAGGCTGGGGAGGTGAGGCCGACGACCCCGACAGTCGATCAGACGCCTTGTCCGCTACAGTCGTTCATACCACCTGCTCGCCGTCGTCGTCGTACACCTCGATGGCGTCGACGGGGCAGGTCCGCGCCGCGAACTTCGCGTCGAGTTCCTCGCCGTCGGGCACGTCGACGACGAACACGTCTTCGTCTGTCTCCTCGCTCCCTCGTAGGTCGGCCTTCCCGTCGGTCATGTTCTTCTCGAAGGCGTCCCACTCGGCGACGCACTGGTACATCCCAACGCAGGTGTCGCGGTCGAACTCGACGTGCATACCTCCCGCTTCGACGAGGCGGTACAAAGCGGTGGCGACGACGGGTCGCGGTCAGTGATAAACCGTCGATCGGTGCGATCACGCGACGCGAATTCACTGACGCCCGATGCGATCACGCGACGCGGTCACCGCCGAACCCCCGGCCGCCGCACGGCCGGGGCGTCGAGTCCCGCCCCGAACCGCACCCGCCCTGCGCCTCACGCCTCCCCAGCCTCGTCGCGTATAACTGGCCCGCCGACCGCCCTTTTTAAGCGTCGGAGGGACTGACGTTCGCGTATGACCACGGTCTGGCTCGTCGACCGCCAGTTCGACTCGAAGGGACTCGTCCGGCTCACCTACGCCACGGAGGACGGCGAACGCATGCACACGAAGGAGCTGGCCGAACAGCGGCTCGTCACGGGTGACGGGATCACGGCCGGCCGCGACGTCGACGAGAGCGCCCTCGGCGAGACGCCGGCCGACGAGCGCGAGCGGTTCGCCACGGAGGCGTCGCGGATGGCTGCCGAGCACGACCCGGACGACGTGGTGTGACACGCGTTCGAACGTCGATGCTCGACGTCTCCCCAGCCGCACCGCTCGGCGTGCGAGCGGACTGAGGGGAGTAAGCCCCCTTCGGTTCATCCCGACATTCGGCTGAGCGTCCGCGCCGTGGCCGGACTACCTTGTGGCGCGGACTTGCACCGGCGAGGATTCGCCGTTCCATCCGTTCCCGCCCGTCGACCCTCGTCGGGTTAACTCCCTCCCCTTGCGGGTCGGTTCGCTCGTTCCCGGGGGTGACCCCGCGAACGCCGCCGGTCGCCGAGGCGACCGAACGCGACTCACTGGTCGGGGCGGGGGGTGTCGTTGCTGTTCCAGAGCCAGCCGTCTCCGACTCCGGGCGTGTGCCCGGTCGCCTGTCCGGCCGGTGGGGGGACTTTCCTCATGCCAGAGGCACGGGAGTCGGGCTCCCTCTGTC
>Ga0102939_1000403_pt1 | contig 16024 bp, 13 predicted proteins | sample SalPon2_B_H2O_MG_FD_78214 | JGI IMG/M metagenome (GOLD analysis project Ga0102939, IMG submission 78214) | Salt pond water microbial communities from South San Francisco under conditions of wetland restoration - Salt Pond MetaG R2_B_H2O_MG | ecosystem: Environmental > Aquatic > Non-marine Saline... | reverse complement strand
TCGGCATTCGTCGATTGCACAGGGAAGTAACCTGAATAAATTATGCGGTTATCTTCCATTCTTACCTGGATTTTTTCACCACGGTCTTCCCTGCATTCTGTTTCAAGATCAGTGAAGTTGATCTCCTGTGAATTTGTAGCTGCAAAAATACCTATCACTCCTGTTACCAAAACGATACCAACAAAAACCCAGAACCTTGACATAATCACTAATGAGAAACAAAAAGATTTAAACTCTACGTAGTGACAAAACCACAGGTTCAGGATTTATTAAGAACTAGACCTCATTGCTAGTTAATGAGCGATGGACGGATCATAGGCCTGATATCAGGTAAAGGAGGAGTAGGAAAGACCACCTTAACAGTCAACCTGGGAATAGGCCTCAAGCAAAGAGGCAAAGAAGTGACACTTGTAGACGCAGACTTCTCAGCAAGCAATCTAGGGGTCTACCTCGGAAGATACGACCATCCTGTCAAGATACAGAAAGTTCTTCATGACGAGGCCACGGTAGAACAGGCAATCTTCCGGCATCCGACAGGAGTTAAAGCTATAACATCCTCAAACGAGATCAACCAGGTAGAACCAGATACTGCCAAACTCAGAGAAATACTTGAAAAGGCCTCAAAAGATTCCGATTACGTACTAGTCGATTGTCCGCCAGGCCTGAACCAGACAGTAGAAAACATAATCGAGGCCTGCGATGAATTAATGATCGTGACGATGCCGACCCAGACCTCAAGCTTGAACGCAGCACAGATCATAGAAAAATGCAAGGAGATGAGAAAACCAATACTCGGGACAGTACTCAACAAGATAGAAGACAACCCTGAAAAAGAACTCGTAGAAAGAGAAGTCGAAATGATGACAGAAAGCCACATCCTCGGCAAAATACCCTACGATGAAGAGATGAAAGAAGCCTTATTCGAGAACACTCCTCTAGTCCTGTACAACGATTACAGCGAGGCCTCAATCGAGATCCAGAAACTATCGGCGAACTTGGAAGGAGAAAACTTTGAACCTCCTCGATTTGCCAAACTCAAAAGAGGCCTCAGAAACATCAGGAAAAATATTTCAAGATAAAATTTAGGAAAATCCTTTTTCAGTGCAGAGCCTGCTCGTGAAGATTCAGGCCTGACTCTGTATCGAAGCTCTCACCGCAGGTATCACAGACAAACTCTCCTTCCTCATTCTCCTCTTGGTCCTGTTCTTTCTCATTTCCTACCCCTTCTTTTTCTTCTACCTCGGAGGATTCCTCCTCAACAGAACCATCTTCAGACCCATCTACTTTCTTCGGAGAAACATCAGGCTTCTGAACCCTGCTGTTACCTCCTGAAACAGGCCTCGAACCCATTCTGCCGTTTATTCTATCATCTCCAGCCTCGTTCTTCCTCTTCCTGACCGCAACAGCAAGAATAACACCAAAGACCAGAATCAGGCCTAAAGCCAGGTTCATATCGCTCTGGCTTTGGATGAAGTCTCCCGTCGCACGTGTGATCTCCTCCGTATCTGGAAGAGAAGAAGAACTTTCGGTACCGGTTTCATCAGTTTCATCAGTCGAGTTCTCCGAATCAGTGGTCTCTCTATCAAGATTTACCGTTGTAGTGGCTGAACCCCTGACATCTTCAGCACTTGAACTGGCTGAAACCTCAAATGTAATGGTCGGAGGTCTAGTCAAGTCCTCATCAATACTCAAACTCAGGTCTACAGCCTGGGAGTCACCGGCATCCAGAGAATCAACTGAATTCGGACTCAACGAATAATCATTGATACCGGAAACACTGAACTCGAGATCTTCAGCAGAGGCCTGACCAGTATTCTCAACAGTGTACTCAATGCTGTAATCCTCTCCAAGCTCAACAGTAGGATCGCTCTCAGACTCAACTGAAAGACCTGTCTCATAATAGACATCTATAGTCGACCCGGACTCATCCTCAAAACTCTCGTAAGGAGGCTCATAGGCCTCAAAACTGACACTGTAACTCCCCGCCTCATCAACTGTAGTACTAAGATCAAAACGACCATCACTCGAAGTCTCACCTTCAACAGAAACAGTATTACCATCACTCTCCAAAACAAGCTCAACATCAGCACCTCCAACACCATCACCAGTCGAATCACTGATCACACGACCAGAGACACTAAATTCCTCGCCTGACCTCACACGATCACTACTAACATCAATTGAATCCTCCAAAGTCAGGCCTGAACCCACACCCCTAGGAACGCCAACAAGATAAGCATTCGTCAAAATCCCTCTCTCGTGGCCGAACCGATCACTTTCTCTAGGATCGACCGGGAACTCTGCCTTCCATGTTGCGCCAGGTGTGAGATCTACATCATTTTCATCTATCTTGCTCCAGTCATCTGAACAGAACTCACCGCTAAATGTCCAAGTATTGCATTCGTAAACCTCAATATCTTCAGGCTTTACATCGCTCGTATCGAACTCCATCCTCGCCCAGGTATCTCTGCCTTCCTCATCCTTGTCAAAAAAGTAATTAGAGATAAAGACTCCTAGATTGACAGGCCTTAAACCCAGATCATCCTCAAGCTCAACATTTTCCTCAACGTTATCATAGTATTCATAGCTCAGGCCTTCAGCATCCTCATTATCGACCTCCATACCTGAAAGTGCCAGAGTCGCCTCCGGGAACTCCATTCTCATCTCATCAACTTCAGAGGCCTCGATAAACCGGGAGAACTCTCCGTTTTCGCCAGTAGAAAACTCTCTAACCCAGTCATTATTCTCAACCCTGAAATCGGTACTTACACCGTTGTTTCTGACGTTTTGTACAGTACCTGAAAACTCGACATCTCTTTCAACATCAAAAGTAGAAACCTCCAGTTCGCCGATTTCCTCATTCTCTATTGAAACATCAACTTCTGTATTCTGGGCAGGTTCGAGATCAAAGCTTGGAGTTCTGTCAAGCTCAAGACTGAAATCTCCACCGTTCTCAGACTTTGTAAACCATCCATCCTCCGTACTCAAACCAGACTGATCAAGTTTGAAGCTCGAAGTGCTGATACCATCAGTATAGGCCTCACCTCTCCTCAAAATATTAAAGCTCATACTCAAATCACCAAGCTTCCTGTACTTCACAGTCTGATCAGGAACAACCTCATCGGTAGAAATCTGTAAATTATCAACCTGCCAGACATCCTCAACATTGAAATCTGTAGACTCTTCAACATTAAAACCAGAAACATTAACAGTTAATTCCTCAACTTCTTTCAAATCTCCAGAGGCCTCAAAACTAAAATCAAAAGTCTTAACTCCATTATCCTCAGAAGGCTGTTCAACAGAGACATCTTCAACATTGAAATTCAGATCCTCAACAGAAAACTCACCGACGCCTATAACTCCTTCAGATGTCAACTCTATTGAACCCTCAACAGTATCACCGACATAGGCCGTATCAACATTTTCTTCATCAACCGTCCAATCAAGGCCTGAAAGCTCAAGATTATTTGCTTTGAAACCAACAGTATTTGAATGCATTGTATTAGTATCATCATTCTCACCTTTGCATGAAGCCTTCAATTCATAGCTACCGGTTTCTTCGAGTTCGTAAGAGAAATCATATGTGTTTTCAACATCATTGCCTTCGTCATCCTTAGTCTGGTCACCATCCTCCTTAACAGTCAAAGTTTCTTCACCATCTTTTCCAGGGTTAACTTTTACCTTTCTGGTGTCTTCAGGATTATTGGATCCATCGACACAGTCTTTATCATATTTTACCTGAAAATTTGCTTCTGGTTCGTCGGAGTTAAGCCATATTTTGCTTTCAGGGCTTTCTTCGAATGAGTTGGCTGTGGCGAAGCCTGCTGTGAGAATTATTGCTGTTATAAGTAGTAATGATTTTTTCGAAGCCATCTATATTTATTTTAGCGGGCCTCTGCTTTAAAGATTTAATTCTCTTTGCTGAGGCCTGAAAAACTGTCTTTACTATTCTCTCTTGAGATCAGGTATTTCATATTCAGGTACGAGCCTCTCAAGTAGGCCTCTGTTCTTCATAAACAGCAATACGTTGCCTAGTATTGAGAGTATCAGGAGGCCTCCTAGTATCTTCATTCTCTGTTCCCAGAGTTCTTCCATCAGTGTGGGTTCTGCTTCTAGGCCTACTTCTGTCCTGCCTATAACTGAGCCGTTCTCCACTACCGAGTAAGTTATCGTCTCACCGGGGTCGAAAATCGGTGCGTCATACTCTATCTCGGCAGTATTATTCACGATTTCTGCGGAACTGGTCTTCCAGTAAGAAGGCTTTTGTTCAGGTACAAGTACTTCTCCCCCCTCAATCTCGATTTCAGCATTTTTTGCCGAGGCCTCTACAGTTCTGGATTTCATTTCCTGTTCTGGTAAAGTTTTTTCCGTCACGTTGAAAGAGAAGTTATCAACAGGTTTTTCCTGGCCGCAGTAAGTCACAGAAAGATTTGTATCTACTGTGCCAGTATAATTCATCGGGATGTAGTTGATATCCATAAATGAGTAATCTCCCTGCCACAGCGAATAAGGAGATGAAAATCTTTCGAAACTCTGGTTTCCCTGCTCGAATTCGGCTTTCAACCTGTAGGTACAGCCGATACTGCCGATGTTTTCAACAGTACCATCGATTTCCTGAACGTTTTCGACTTCTTCAGAATAATTGATGTCCTTGATAGAATGGTCTGTCAGTTCTGCCACTTCTACATCGAATGTCAGGCCTGATGCTGCCGGAAGCAGAAGCATCAAGGTAAGCGGTAAAGCAGATCTAACCATCTTTCTCCCCAGTTGTTGACCGCGGTTTTAATATCAAGCAAGATCTCACCTTCGTAATAACCAGGTTCTCTACCTTCCATCATAACCTCTATATCAGTGCTGTTCATGAACAGATGGGCCTGTTCAAAATCAAGGTACTCGGAAATGTTACCCTGGGCCCTGACCTCTACGTAAGTCAAGGTATCATTATTGGACGCAAGCTCAAGTGTCTTCGTCATATTCGTGCCTTCAACTAACCGGCCGAAACTAAGGCCTTCACCGGCTTCAATACCTACAGAAATATTCTCACCTGGCTCAGTAACATTGGCATAGGTACTAAAACTTTCACTTTGAGAATTTATGCTGTCCTGAGAGTAATAGATCATAGCCCCAAGTATAACCGCTAGAGAAAAAACAACGATAGTTATCTCATTTCTCTTACTCAACAAAACTGATTTCAAATCCATCACTCACATGCCTCCATACACAACTATACCCACCGTCATTAATAATAATGCTAGCAAGTAATTCGAAATCCCAGACATCAAGATAAACGCAGATATCCCAAGAACTCCGACAATCAATAATATCCAGAAAGGCTCTATATCAAAACTCCACATCAAAACACCGAGCAAAACCAAAATCATAGCCACAAGCCACAACGGAAGGCCTCCACGATCCTCGTCATCACTGCCTGGAGAATCATCAGGCCTCACCTCCACCACATCAAAACCAGGGAGGGAAAAACTCCCGCTCGCAGTAGCGCTACCAGTCAAATAATCAACCTGGCCATCAATCTGATAAGTACCCTGCTCAATCCCATTACCAGAAGACCAAGAGGCCTCAACCCACTGAGTCTCACCCGGCGCCAAAGTTACACCAGAAGCAGTCAAAGAAGCCTCCTCCTCTCTTCCAGAACCAAGAACATCAACCTGGAAATTCTCAGTACTCGTCGTAACAGTACCCTCATTACTTAGAAGAACCTCAACAGCCGCCTGATCCTCACCCAATCTGAAAGCCCTGACATCTTGTACGACGATATCTCTCTGGACATCCCCATTTATTTCAATGAAAAAACCCAGATTCCTTCCAGTATTCAGGCCAGCACCCTGATTCTCTCCTGAGGTCTCAACTTCCGGTTGAATCTTGAAATGACCATATCTCAGCCCTGGCTCAGCATCTTCGGGATCTTCGGGAATCTGTAGGTTTAGTTCAATTAATCCCTCATACAGCTCATCAGAGTTTTCAGGTGAGAATGTTGCCTGTTCTAAGTTGATATCTGTATCAATCTCCCACCATTCAGTTACATCCTGCTCCGATATTTGATTTTGCTGACTCCTGCCAGTTTGGAAAAGTCTGTTTTCTCCATAGGTTATAGGCTTTATATCTATGTTGACAGATTGATTTTCACCGAGATCGTCAACCCCTAGAAACACTCTCTGACTGTAATCTTCTCCTCTCTCAACATCAGAAAATCCTACTGAACTAGGCGCTGTCGATAAAGAAAGAGCAGAAACAGGTATTACAGAAACCCAAAATATTAAGCCTAACAGAAAGACTTTATTCATATATCAGTCTCTTTCTGATGATGTTATAAAATGTTTAGGCCTATTAAATTGAGAAGTTTTATATACAAGTTAACGCAAGTGACGATTAGAGGGATAGGGGAATAATGAATTACAGAAACGGTGCAACCTAAGTAATGAATTGCTCACAATTTTCCCAAAAACCGTTCTTTTTTCAGGGATACAAGTTAAGCAACCCTTTAAGCAGGTATCGATTAAAGTCAAAACCCCTTACAAACATAACCGGAGGTGAAAAATTATTAGAAAAGAAATAGCAACAGCGACGCTCGCAATAGCACTAGTAGCAGTTCTATCATTGGCGACGGCTCAAGACAACAAGGAGCAAAAAACAGACGTCAGCGTCACAGTTGACTCTCAGACTCAATTGGATGTGAGACCTTCTTTCCTTAGTTATAGTTCGGTAGCTCCAGGAGAGATGAAAGAAACTTCAGACAACGAACAGGGCTTCAGCACCATTGTAGCTGAAAACATAGGGTCTCAAAGAATCAAGAAGATAACAGCAGAGTCCACGATGCCAAGGACAAATCCCTTTGGAGACGTGCTGACAGGAAGTTCAACCAGTGACTACGAACAGACACATGATACAGGTAACTTCATCCAGTTAGGAGTTCAGTCAGCTAATGACCTGACATCCGTTACTGATGAAGTAGCATCTCAAGTCAACAGCAACGATGCATACAACGGCTATCCACCACACTACGTCAACAGAGTAGAATTCTTCGAGGAAAACTACCCTGACTACATCGAAGTAGATTCAACAGGAACCTTTGGAGAAGACTTCCTAGTCGGGAGGATCCGAGAAGGAGACGTAGAGTACTTTATCGAAGTAAAACTGGATGACACAAGTGACCCAGTAGTGAGCGAAGTGCGTATCGGAAGTGCTCCTCACACATCGACACAGCTTGGTACAACTGACTTCAGATCAAGCAGTAACGGTGGCACAGAGACTGGAGAAGTAATAGTCATCGATAGCTCAACGATTTCTGATGACAGCGGAAACTCCAACTACGATGTCCTTGACAATGCCTTGAGACTAGTTTCATTCAACACTGAGGCGGAATCGACCAGTTACAGCGGAGAATCATTGCTACAAGCAGGGACTTCTGGTTCATTAGCAACTGAAGTTGCCAGTGGAGTAACTTTAGGCGATTACGATAATGCCAAAGTTACAGAGTACAGTCTCTTCATCCACCCACAGAACAATACAGTCAGTGTTGATGGAAGCGATGTAGAAGAAGTACCTCACATGTTCAGAACCCGATTTGGAGAGGATATAGACTCACCATCTGAACAGAAGACTACAGGTACTTTCTCAACAATTGGAACTGTAGCAAGTGGACAGGAGCCGATCTTCTCAGGAAGTAACACTGAAGACCAGTTGCAGCCTGGACAGAACTTCCCAATAGATGTTGGTATTGAATTACCACAAGGAGTCGATCAGGCTGCGATAACAGAAGGTTCAGTAACACTATTCGCTACAACCGGATCTGCACCTTCATAGTCATAAAAATTTCCATTTCGTCTTTCTTCTTTTCTTTTTCTTTCATCAATTAAGCCAGAATGATACATACCTGAGTGTTAGGTTTTTGTGAACAGCGAGATTTTTTATTCAAGGCCTGTTGTTTTTCTTTTATGGTTAGTAAGTATGCTGGTTTGAGTGATGAGGAGATGGAGGAAAAGGCCGAGCATTTCGGCGATATTATGAGGACGATGGAGGCCGAGATCCAGAAAGGTTATATTGGGCAGGAAGACGTCATCAACAAGATAATGTTGACGGTATGTGCGGGAGGAAATATTTTGCTTGAAGGGGTGCCAGGCCTTGGTAAGTCGTTGCTTGTGGAACAGCTTGGACGTGTCGTGGAAAATACTGAGTTCAACCGTATCCAGTTCACACCGGATAAGTTACCTTCTGATATTGTCGGTGTTGAGGCCTACAATGAGGATAAAGGTTTTTACATTGAGAAAGGCCCTATATTCGCTAACTTTATCTTGGCGGATGAGATCAATCGTGCGCCGCCGAAGGTTCAGTCTGCGATGCTTGAGGCGATGCAGGAGCATAAAGTTTCTATCGGTGATGAGACTTTTCATTTGCCGGAGCCGTTTTTCACTATGGCTACGCAGAATCCTACGGAGCAGGGAGGTACTTATCCTTTGCCCGAGGCCCAGATTGATCGTTTTCTGTTCAAGATCTACCTTGATTATCCTAAGAAGAAGAATGAGCAAAAGATTATCGATATGAACGCGAACATTATGGATGATGAGGATTTCGATGTTAATGAGGTGGTGACGGCTCAGGAAGTTAAGAATTTACAGGAGTTTGCGAAACAGGTGACTGTCAGGCCTGAGATCAAGGAATATATAGTTGATCTGGTTGATGCAAGTAGAAATCCAGAGGATTATGGCCTGGAGTATGAGGATTATATCGAGTGGGGATGTACTCCTAGAGCTTCTATCAACCTTGCGTTAGCGGGAAGAGCCCAGGCACTTTATAACAACAGGCATTATGTCACTCCAGAAGATATCAGAAGTGTTATTGATGAGGTCTTCATCCACAGAATCATGCTTAACTATGAGGGAGAGGCTAAGGGAATAAAGGTCCAGGATGTAATCGATAATATAGTAAACCGTGTACCTGTAAGGTAAGATTTATTTTTTATTCTAGGCCTCGGTAAGTATTATTTGATGACTGACATCAGGGAAGAGGATTTCTTCGGAAAGGAAGATTTAACCACTAGAGTCGATACCGAGGTGAAGAAAGTAGCGGATACTTTCATGTTTGCCCTGAAGTATGCTGAGGAGTTTCAGGCCTCCGGTATTGAGTTTTCCGACCTCAGGCAGTATCAGACTTCTGATGATGCTTCAAGGATTGATTGGAAAAACTCTGCCTCAACACAGGATCTTTATGTGAAAGAGTATGAGGAGGAAAAGGATATGGATGTATTCATTGTGCTTGATGCCTCGGATTCAATGATGTTTGGGACCACAAAAAAGATGAAATCAGAGTATGCAGCGATTGTATCTGCTGCCATTGCCTATGCCTCAACTGATGCAGGTATCAACGTAGGTTTTGGTGTCTACGCCGATGATGAGTTGACGATGCTTCCAGAAGGAGGTCAGGTCCAGTACCAGAAGATCCTGCTCGAAGTTACGAACTTTGATAATTACGGAGGTGAATTCAATCTCGAGCACGCATTAAACAGCGTGATAGGACAGATAAAGGAAAATACAGCTATATTTATAATCTCCGATTTTCTTAATGCCAGAGGAGACTGGAAGTCAAAGATGCTTGTAGCTTCCAAAAAGTTCCGACACGTCATGAATGTGATGGTCAGAGACCTGAGAGACTACAAAGTGCCTGAAAACGGCAATATGAGGTTTGAAAAGGCTTCAGGGACAGAACAGGTAGTTGTAAACACAGATAAGGTGCGTGAAAAATTCAACGAACAGGCCTTAAAAGATGAAGAAGAAATCATTAACAAGGCTGAAGCCGCCGGAGCATCAATGATAAAAATAGATACGAGAGATCAATTCTCCGCAAGGTTTGCAGAATACTTTGATGAAGCCGGTGATAAATGGTGAAACTTTCATTCACCGCAGAGTATACAGGCCTTTTACTGCTTCTCAACGGGTTAATCATACTTATCTTTCTGTATTCCCGGAGAAAGGACAGAGAACGCGCAATGAACTTCGGCAATTACGAGACCTTGAAAAAGGTTTCCGGAGGTAATTTTCTTCGTTCAAACGATTTGATACTTCTGGTAAGGATTGTGGCCGTGAGTGCTTTACTGATAGGCCTTTCCAGCCCGGTACTGGTTCAAAACGTTACAGGTTCGGATTCGAACTTTGTAATTGCACTTGATTCTTCGAGTTCTATGTTCACCGGCGATATTGAGCCTAACCGTTTTGAAGCTGCAAAGGATGCGAGCCAGAACTTCGTATCAGAGCTAGGTAACTCGAGCAAAGTAGGCCTTATCTCTTACTCGGGAAGCCTTAATCAAGAACAGGAACTTACAGATGACCGTTCAGCGGTAGAGTCTGCGATTGGGGAGGTAAGTATAGGCGATGTTGGGGGTACAGCAACAGGAGACGCTGTCTCATCTTCCGTTTCAATGCTGACAGGTTCCGAACGCAACAAGACAGTTATACTCATCACCGATGGGCGTAACACGGAGGGTCAGTCGCTCAATGAGTCAGCCGATTTTGCCCAGAGACAAAACGTTACAGTGAATACGATAGGCCTAGGAAGTACGGAAAATGATGAACAAGATTTCGGCATCGTCCAGGGCGAAAACGCATCAAGAATGGAGTTCCCTAACCTGAACCGTCAAGGCCTCCAGAACCTTTCCAACATAACCGGGGGAGAATCAATTTTTGTATCAAACAGCGAAGGCCTTGAAAGTGCTTTTATCGAACTGGAGGAACGGGAGACAGAGAATGAAGTTGCTGAGTGGTTTTTCCTTCTAGCAGGCGCATTAATGGTGATTGAGGCGACGATAAGAACCACGAACTTCAGGGTTATACCTTAAAATATTATTTAAGGCCTGATAAATACTTGGTATGAGCGATCTGGATCAACTCGACCTGGAAAAACTCTCCGAACTAACTACCGGAGACTCCAAACATTTCAAAGAAGAAGTCAGGCAGATGGACTTAACGCTTCAGGATCTCAGGGCGCTCAAAAAAGCCGAGGCCTCTGGAAAAGACAGGGGTAAAGTCCTTGAATTCCTGGACGAACAGATTACACGCGAAAACGTCGGGGCCTATCTAGGCCTTGCTGAAGAGGATATCGGAGAGTTAGGAGATCTTATAAATGAGATTGAACGGCTTGAGGATATAAAGCATTTCGAGGAAGAAGAGATAGAGATAGATCAGGACAGCCTGATTGATTTAGTCGGCGGGACTGTCGATGAAATGAAGGAATTCATCAATGACAGGCCTCTGACAGGAAAACAGATTGAAAACGTCTTAGAAGCTGAAAAAAGGGTCAAGGATCGAAAGACAGCTAAGAAATTTCTTGAAAAAAAGGCCAAAGAAAGAGATATTGGCGAAGATGTAAAACAGGCCCGGAAAGACCTTGAAAAATTAAAGGAGGATCTTAACAGCGTTAAGGAAGATGAAGATATTGAAGAAAATTCCGGGGACGAAACTTCGGAAAAAGATTCTGAAGAAGTAGATGAAAATACAGAGCCCGATAACTCGGATGAAAATGAAGATGTAGAGACTGACAAAGATAACAGGGAAGGTGAGGCCTCTGAAAACAAATCAGAGAAAGTACAGAGCGAAGACGATGGAGAAGGTGAAACTGACTCCGAGGATAGTGACGAGGATCAGGAAGAAAAAGATAATCTGGAGAAGAAAAAAGAGATTGCCGAGGAACTTGAGTTAGAGATGAAGGAAGAAGAGATCCAGGCCTTTTCAGTTAAAGATCTTGAAAAGATCAGATCTGAAAAAAGGCATAGAGAGGATCTAATCGAGAGATTGGGGGAAGAAGGAATGAGCGAAAAAGAATTAAGGAACTCAAGTACAGATGACCTCGAGAAAATCGCCTCAGGCCTTGACAGGGATGAGGAAGAAAAGGCCCAGGAAGCTCAAGAGGAACACGAAGAAATGCGTGAAGAGGCCGAGGAGGATCTTGAGATGCTGATGGGTGCTGTAAGAGACGATGAGGAGAATTCTAGAGATGATTCAGGTAAGAATACTAGAGAGAAAATTGAAGACCTAAAAAACAGTATCAGAGAGAAGCTGGATAGATCTGGAGATGATGAAGAAAATGCTTCCTCCGGTATAAATGCTGACAGGGTACAGGAGATACTCGATCAGTACAGGGAACTTGATGATGATGAGGCCATGATAAAGACGGCTCATATCATGAAAGGCTTCCTAGAAAAGAGCCTTGGTATAGAAAGAGAGTTGACCTACAAGGAGCTTGCGGAGAACATGCCAGAGGAAAACCAGTCGATGGAAGAACTCGCTGATTTCTTCCTCAAAATGCATAGGGAACAATACACAGGAGAATTAAATATTAATGATTCTGATGAGCTCATTGATACCGGTGAAGAAGTTATCTCACAGTTCAGCTAAAAGGTAAAAGGCCTGGAGGAACAACATTGTAATAGACAGATGAGAGATAAATCAGTATCAAGGCCTCTCCAACAACAAGTAACACCAGCGGGACCTTGATAGTAAGGTTGTGCATACCATATCTTTTGGTGAGGACTGCATAAGCCATCAACATCAGAGTCCACATCGATGCCACTATTGGAAACCTGAACTGCTGTGGTACCACACCGACGTCTTCAACATTTTCTATATTCATATCAGAGAAAGCTATCTCGCCAGAATCAGTTGATGCCACAAGAGTAGCCTCACATTCATTCATTTCTGATGATGTCTCGAAGTCTATGTTGATTGATGCGGATTCGCCTGCAGGCACTTCATCGACTGTTTCTGAACTGTAATCTCCACAACTCTCAGTGTTCTGGAGCTCAACGTCTACACTTTCTAAATCTGAGTCTCCGTTGTTCTCAATAAGTACAGGCACAGAATAATTTTGGCCTGTTTCAAACTGTATATCTCTCGGGGCCTCTCCAATACTCAAAGCAGAAGTAAATACTTCTTCCGTCACCTCCACGTTGACATACTGGTTGCCGATATCGTTTTCATCATTTGAGGCAAACACAGGTATTTGATACATACCTGCTTCCACTGACTCACCCGCATTAACATATACTGACTGATTTACAGACTCGTCTACACCAAGAGAATCTATCGTCGCATCCTGGGCCTGCCAATCCATGCCCTCTGAAAAACGAGGCTCCAGCTGCAGATTATTCAAGGCCTCTTCACCAGTATTCGTGATGTTCAGGCCTATCTCTGCAAACCTGCCTTTCGCAGTTGTATATGTGCTGTTGTGAGGCTTTATATCGACACTAAGCAACGGTATAGGATCAGGTTCTGGCTCAGGCTCTGGTTCAGGAACTTCTGTCTGACCAGGGAAATTATCATCGCTACCCTCTCTGGTATCTGCATCTTCAAGGGTTTCATTAGCATCTGTCTCAAATTCTGTAGTGGCATTGTCCGGGATCTCTGCATCTGTATCAACTTCCTGATTTACTTCCTCATCTGTTTCGCCTATTGCATCCGGTATTACTCCTTCACCCGAAAGATCTAAAATTTCGAATGTGCCTGCTGCGGAGAGGGAACCTGTACTATTCCCGCAGGTATAATTTCCATCTACCCGAGCTGTGTAATTTTTCTTAACAGAATACAACGCGTTAAATTCCTTTACAAATGACACAACACTGGATCTGTTCTGGTCTGTGTAGTAAGGAAGTGTTCCATTATCTGGGACATTAAATTCATAACTCACGTTTTCAGGTTGTTTTTCGTAAGGAGGCATAGTGTAGTTATATTCCGATTCATTTTCAGGTAACTCCAGAGTCCTGTTTTCATGCTCAGTTACAGTAAGATTCAGGCTGACATTTGCCTCTTTATTACCGGTGTTTACAACATCCCCTGTAAAATAACCTGTATCATTTAGACCAATGTATTTATGCTCTCCTCCTGTACCCGGCTGTTGAAAATCTCGTAATCCAACCTCACATGACTCCTCCACGTCTACGGACACCTCAGACTCTTCAGAACTCTGTGAAACTGCAACAGGAGCTATAGAAGCAACTGTTAATCCGATAAGTGCAATAAGCAGTATTGATTCTCTCATGTGAAGACCTCGTAAATTACATACCCGAATACAGCCACGACCAGCACCACTAAAATTGGGTTAAGGCCTGGATCAGGTTCTTCTTCCTCCCCCTGTGTATCTTCTTGGCTCTGATCAGTTAAAGAATTTTCGTCCGAGACGTTCAAAGTTTCATCAGGCCTTTCACTTGTTTCATTTTCTTTTTCAGTGTCAATGAGATCGCCTTGATACCCGTACTCAGGGGAAAGCTCTGTCCTGTATTCGAAGACGTACTCTCTTTCCTGTATAATGCGTGGGGTCACCCCTTCTTGTTCAGTTCCCTGGTTGAATGCTGTAAGTGTGACCGGTATTTCATAGATTTGGCGTTTAGGTTTATCAGAAACTACTTCAATATTAAATTCCTTCAACGAGAGCTGTTTCCCTCTTCTCTGTACTACTCTGGAAATATTTTCAGGCCTGAAATCAAAGCTCTTGTTATACGATAGGTTCAGACCATTTCGTTGGCTCACGTCTAATTCAATGGTTGCCGGCTGATCAGATGCGTAACCGATCAAAAGCTCTGTCTCCGGACCTTGTTTCTCTAATTCTCCTGAATAAGTTCCGATAGTAGCAGAACCAGCTGATACCAAAAACACCGCCGATAAGAATAAAAAAATCTTTTTCATGAGGACTGATTGGCTTTGAATGTGATACTGCCCGAGTAACCTCCTCTGATGATTCCGTAAGGCACATCGAGCCAGTAATAAAAGGTTTTAACCGTTCCAGGATCCAGGCCTGTATCAACAAGCGAATAATTCTCTGTAAACGGAACTCCTGGATACTGGTTTTGTTCGCTGTATGACATGTTATAGTACGGAATCCGGTAGCTGGAATCTAGCTCTGACGTCAGATTGGAGGCCTTAACCCAGAGACTGTCAACCTCATTACTGTCTTCCTCTATCGTAAGATTATAACCTTCGGAGTTGTTTTCCGCAGGATTTTCCTGTTCTCCGGGATCAAGCACACCAAAGTCCACTACATCCCAGTCAAGATCCATCATCAATATATCCCGAATCTCGACCTGATTTACCTCGGTGCTACTAGATTCGACCTCTTGATACTGAGACGAGGCCTCAAAATCTAGCTCATGGACAGTATCTCTGTCTCCCGAAGCGTTGATATCCCATTCCACCACGCATTCTTCTCCCTCAACCAGCGAACAGGTAGAATTTGAATCAATTACTTCGAAAAACTGGTTATCGAAACTCTGCTGGCCTGAACTACTGTTTCTCCTTGGCTCAGCATCTATATCCCCGCAGTCACCTTCAACACAGGATACAGTACCATTTAATCTAAACTCGCGGTTGTTCTGGACCACCGAGTTATTCTCAGGCCTATCGATCGAGGCCTCGAGATTTCCATATATCTGAGTCTTGAGGATGTGTTTATCTCTGTCGGAGCTATCATCGGTTAAGTTGACCTGAAAAGTCTGGGAGAATTCATTTGTAGAGGCCTCTGATATATTTACCAGATATTGTGCTTCAAGTGTGTCACCTGTATTGAGAAATCCTCCAGTAGAGGTATTCCATTCTACATTTCCTGAATTAAAAGTTCCTTCAGCATAGCTTTGGGAAGAGTCAGAATAACTTATATTTGTGACATTCCAGGACTGATTCAGTCCTTTGTGAGTAATTAAATCCTTATCAGTTAGGCTCCAAGCCCCTGTACCATTGTTCAATACATCGAACTCGAACCTGTAACTCTTGGGATCTGTCTGATCGATTCTGAAAGTTTTATTCAGGCCTTGATCTATTAGAGAACCTCCCGTAGTTTTGTCTTCTAAGCCTTTTACGTCATAGATTCTTATCTCTTGAATAACAGGTTCTGGAATGCTCTCGATTTTCCCTGATAGAAGACCGTATTTGTAGCCGCTTTCCGTTGAAGTCTTAAAGGATAGCCTTTCTGCTGGACCGGTAAAATTAGTTTTGAAAATATCTGCACCCTCTTGATAATAAAAAGCTGTTTC
>Ga0102939_1000402_pt1 | contig 16086 bp, 12 predicted proteins | sample SalPon2_B_H2O_MG_FD_78214 | JGI IMG/M metagenome (GOLD analysis project Ga0102939, IMG submission 78214) | Salt pond water microbial communities from South San Francisco under conditions of wetland restoration - Salt Pond MetaG R2_B_H2O_MG | ecosystem: Environmental > Aquatic > Non-marine Saline... | reverse complement strand
GAGCCAGTACTCGCGGCCGCCGTCGAGGAGTTTCACGTCGTCGTGGCCGTAGTATTTGAACTGCCAGTAGGTGTAGGCCGCAAACCAGTTGGCGTTGTCTCCGTAGAGGACGACCGTCGAGTCCTCGGTGATGCCGTGGGCACCCAGCAGCTCTTCGAAGTCCGCTTTCGAAAGGATATCCCGGGTGGTCTGGTCTTGGAGGTCTTCCTCCCAGTTGAAGCCGCTGGCACCGGGAGCGTGACTCTCGTCGTAGGCTTCGGTATCGACGTCGACCTCTACGAGTCGATAGTCGGGATCGTCACTCTGGAACGCATCGAGATGATCTTCGGCCCAGTCAGCCGAGACCAGCACGTCTTTCGCATACTCTGTCATACACTCATCGCTTGCACCTCCACTGTCTTAGTACTAGTATCAACGGTGCTTTCAGCCGGTCCTGAAGGATTCCGGAGAGTATTGCCAGCGGTTGTCGGTGCGGTGGCGACACACCCGCTCAGACGGGGAGCCGACGCCGACCAGAGCCGATCGCCCCTCGGGAAACGCGGCAACAATATCCTGTATCGAGGAACCCCGGCGGCGGTCGACATCGACGTATGGTTAACGGCCACTGCGCTATACGGAGCTAGTATGTCCACAGATCTGCTGGTCGAGGCTGCGTGGGTCGCCGACCGGCTTGACGATCCGTCGGTCCGTCTCGTCGACGTCCGCGACGCCTGGGAGTACGACGCCATGGGCCACCTCCCGGGTGCGGTCTCGGTGCCGTTCGACAGCTACCGCGACGGCGACACCTCCGATCCGGGAACGCTGCCGGGAGCCGAGGCCTTCGCCGAGTTGCTCGGCGAGGCCGGAATCGAGCCCGGAGATACCATCGTCGCCTACGACGACACCCACGGCGTGTTTGCCGCCCGGTTCGTCTTCACAGCACTCGTCTACGGACACGACGACGTTCAACTGCTTGATGGCGATTTCAGCGCGTGGCGACGCGAATACGAAACCACGGACACGCCCCCGGATATCGAGCCGACGAGCTACGAGTCATCAGGGATCGTCGGCGATGCCCCGATCGTCGACCGCGAGGCCGTCGAAGCAGCGATCGGCGGCGGCGAGACGACACTCATCGATACCCGCGAGCAGTGGGAGTACGAGGAGGGCCACCTGCCAGGGGCGGTCCGGCTCGACTGGATGGAACTCGTCGACGAGGAGACACGCGGCGTCAAATCCAGCGCAGAAATCGAATCCCTGCTGGCTGACCGCAGCATCGAACTCGACCGCTCGCGGCCCGTTGTTCTCTACTGCAACACGTCGCGCCGACTGACTCACACGTTCGTCGTCCTCCGGTCGCTCGGCTTCGGAGACGTAGCCGTCTACGAAGGCAGCATGACCGAGTGGGAGAACGCCGACGGAGAAATCCAGACGGTCGACACCGAGGAGTAGGCTGTCCCTACCGCCAGTAAAGACTACTTACCACTACTCGCCACTACTCGAAGCCGCGGTCGACGCCCGCCTCGTCGAGGAGATCATCGAGTTCAGCCGAGAGGAGTTCGTCGGCGTCTTCGAACGTCTCGGAGAGTTCGTCGAGTCGGTCCGGTCGGTCGCCCAGTTCGTACTTCATCGGGCCAAAGGCCGGACTGTCGACGGCCTCCATCATGTCGGTAAAGAAATCGTCTCCAGTTGTCGGCATCTCGGAGTGGACTTTGAGCGTCTCTTCGATCCGGGTCGCCATCGACTTCGCCTCGTCTTCGTCCTCTGGGGGTTGCTGGACCGCGAATCGCCCGGAGTCGTCGTTGCGTCCGGGAAGTAATGGGTAAATGTCCTCGTCGACACGACGGGCGACCTGTGTGCCGACGCCCTGGAGTTCGTAGGGGTTCTTCGCGTAGGTCTTGAGATGGAAGACCCCGGCGGCGGGGTGGCCGAGATACAGGTCTTCGCCGACACCGCCGCGCCGCTGGCCGGCGACCGCGCGCCACCCCATTGGATCGCGGTCGGCCTCGATCACATCCGACAGGATATCTTGCCAATCTCTGACGCGCATAGTGAGAACACGGGCCAACAGGTGAATGAGCTTATCGGTCTGTGAGTGACGTAGCCTCTTCGTACCGCCGTTCGTTCTCGCGGTGCCCCGGCGAGCGATAGGTCATCGCCGGGCGGCTACTCCGTGAAATAGAGCTCCCGGATAACCATCGCCATCCCACCAAGAATCAGTACCACTGTGAGGACCGATTCGTTGCCCGAGAGGAACCGTTCGCCGCCCCAGAGGACGACACCGAAATACAGCGCGACACGGAAGCGTCGACTCTCCATACGCCCCCAAAAGACACCGTAGATGACGAGTGCCGAGACGTAGAGTGTTACAACGACTTCGCCGACAACAGCCGGAGAGAGGCCGTTCGTACTCAGAAGCCTGACCGACGCGGCCAGCGATACAGCGACGAGAAACCCCACAGCAGCTCGGAGCAGCACTTTCTTGTAGTTGGTGCCGGACGGCTTGCTCATTACCGAGAGGGATGCCAAGCAGCCACTTCGCTCCTCCGTTTCGGTATGGCCACCGACAGCGTTTTTCACTCCCCAGCGCAGAGAACCGGTAGTGACAGCGAGCCTCCGCGGCGAGATCATCGCCGTCGACAAGCCGACGACCGTCGAAACCGAGTACGGCGAGCGCAAACTCGCGGAGCTTCGACTCCGAGCTACCGATGGCACCGATATGCGAGGCGATGATGCAGTCGACGTGACACTGTGGGCCAAGTGGGCCGACACCGCCGACCATGCCGAGTCGGGAATGGACCTGATCATCACCGAGCCCGAAACCGAGGACCGTCAGGAGGAAGTGGCCTACAGCACCACCAAGGAGTCGTATGTCGTTCTCGAACCGGATTTTCTGGTCGACGTGACTGCCATCCGGTCGTGGGTACAGTGCCCCCGGATGTACTATCTCAACAAGCTCTCTGCGATCCCCCTTAATTATCCGGTTATTAAAGGGACGATCGTCCACGACGTGTTCGGCGATCTGCTCCGTGGCCGGGATCTCGATACCGCTATCGAGGATCGGGTCGCGGAGGCGGGCCTCGAACTCGGCCTGCTCGGCCGCGATGTCGAGGAGGTCGAAGGTGAGGTCCGAGGCAACGCCGCGGCGATCGAGGGCTGGCTCGCACAGGGAACCCTGACCGAGGAGGACGCGTGGCGCTCCGAATACACGCTTATCAGTCCGACCTTCGGACTCAAGGGCCGGGCCGACGCCCTCCGGCGGGGGATGCCGGTCGAACTCAAGACCGGGAAGAATACGAGCCGCGAACCCCGGTTTCAGGACAAGATTCAGGCGGCCAGCTACGCCCTGATGCTCGACGAACGCGGCGTCGACGCCGACACTGGCACCCTCTTGTATACGAAGAACACGACGCTCGAACGCACCGAAGAGTCGGGCGATCTCTCGCCCGCCAAGGAGTTCTCGATGGGGAAGGGCCTACTCGACTTCGTGGTCCAAAGCCGCAACGCGCTCGCCGCGATGGAGGCCCGCAAGGAGGTGCCGACCGGCTACGAGGCCGACGCGAAATGCGAGTACTGCTTCGAACAGGACACGTGCATGGTCGTTTCGGGGCGACTCGATCAAGAGTCGAAAGCGGGTGCGGTGGGTCGACCGATCCCCGAGGACGAACGCGAGTACTTCGAACGGTTTTATAAAGCGATCGAGGCCGAACGCCGCGCCACCCACGACGAGTACCGGAAACTCTGGGAGCAACGCGCCCAAGAGCGGGCCGACGACGACCGCGCACTGATCGGTCTCGAACCGCTCGGCCAGCGGGAGATCGACGGCAACCGCTGGGAGCTTCGCGCGCACAAGCCGCGGGAGGCCGTCTCGAAACTCCGCGAGGGCGATATTGCACTCGCCAGCGACGGCGACCCCGTCGCGGGCCATGCCGAACTCTGTCGGATCACAAAACTCGGCCAAGAGGTCGTCGTCACGACCGACGAACCGGTCGACCTCTCTCGGCTCGACGTCTACCCCTCGGAAATCTCGGTCGACCGAATGCTGACCGCGCTCCACGACACCGTGTTGAAGAGCAGCGACGACCGCAAGGAGATCCTCTTCGGTCGCCGGGAACCTGCCTTCGACGACGGTACGAAGAGCTTTATCCACAACAACGAGGGCCAAAACCGGGCGGTCAACCTCGCGGTCAACGCCGAAGACTGCGCGCTGATCCACGGCCCGCCCGGAACCGGGAAAACGTACACCATCGCGCGGCTGATCCGTGCGCTCGTCGACCGCGGCGACCGCGTTCTCCTTACTGCGTTCACCAACCGAGCGGTCGACAACGCCCTCGAAGCTCTCCGCGAACAGGGGTTCGAGGATATCTGTCGTGTCGGAACTGACACCGGAGTTCGGGAGGATATGCTGGACGTGCAACTGGAAACACGTGGGGACCCCCACGAGCGGGCCGCGGAACTCCGCAACGCGCCAGTCGTCGCCGCGACGACCGCCAGCTGTGGCTCCCGGGTCATGCGCGAACAGGAGTTCGACGTGGCCGTTGTCGACGAGGCCTCCCAACTCACCGAGCCCTCGGCGATGGCCGCGCTCAATCTGGCCAACCGGTTCGTCCTTGTCGGCGATCACGAACAGTTGCCGCCTGTCGTACAGGCTGCCGATGCTGGCGAGGAATCCGGTGACACCAATCCGCTCTCTACGTCGCTATTCGAGCGGTTAATCGAGTCCTACCCCGACGCAGCGGTGATGTTGACCCGCCAGTACCGGATGTGCCAGCGGATTCAGGCTTTCTCATCGGCGGAGTTCTACGACGGCGCGCTTCGGCCCGCGACCGGAGCGGTCGCCGCCCAGTCGCTGTCCGATCTCTGTGATCCTGAGTCGCTGTCCGCCGAGCTTCGGGACTCAGTCACATTTGTTGGCCCGGATGGGACACGCGTGGGGAATACGAACCCAACTGAGGCCGATCGAGTCGCCGAGATCGTCGAGGCCTACCTGCAGGCTGGCGTCGACCCCGACGCGATCGGCGTTATCGCGCCGTTCCGCGCGCAGGTCGCCGAGATCAGCCGTCGGGTCGATGTGACCGTCGACACGGTCGACCGGTTTCAGGGATCAAGCAAGGAGATCATCGTCGTCTCGTTTGTCGCCACTGGCAATCTCGAAGGGCCGCTGTTCGAGGATTACCGCCGGATCAACGTCGCACTCACGCGGGCGAAAAAGGGGCTGGTGCTCGTCGGGGACCGGGAGGCACTGTCGACCGACCCCTTCTACCGTCGACTGCTCGACTGGGCGGACCGCTAACCCACCATAGCCGACTCACCAACGGAACCGTATGTCTCGGCTGAACTACACTTTTCGGCATCCCCCACGTGACTGTGGGTATGAGTAACGAACAGGAGACACGGAGTTCAAAAGAGATCTCACGGGAGTCGGGGCAGATCGGTGTCCGCGAGCTGTCGGTGGCCAGTCTCTCCGGGCTCGTCGGGATGATCGCCATGCAGCCGATCTTCGGTGTGGCAACGATTTTGGGTGTGCTTGATCCGATCGCGTTTTCGGGGTTTGCCAACATCGTTGGCTACGGACTGAGTTTCTGGGGTGGGGTTGCGATTTTCGTCCTCGGTGGAATAACGGTCCTGCCGCTGCTGTTTATTACGCTCGGGAACTACCTCCCACCAGCGACGAGCATTCCGCTTCGGGGAGTCACCTACGGCACGATCGTCTGGACCGGCTTCGCCCTCGCGTTTTATACCGACCAGAGCGGCGTCGGACTCGTGATCTATCTGGTGATGACCCTCGTTAACCACTGGGTATACGGTGCGGTGCTCGGCTCGGTGTACACACGGTACGCTTCGATCGCGGCCTATGAAGTGTAACTGGGCGGGCCCCGCCTGGTAGGCTAATCCTACTACCGGTATGAGGGGTGGCTAGACGCTCCCCGTAATGGACCGATCGTCGACCGAATTATACTATCGGTGACAGGCGCGGCGAACCACGCGACACCCGATACCGGGATGTACCCGGTATGTAACTGAAATTTAGTTGCTTGTGAGTATCCGTATCTATATAATATAACTCTCCAACGGAACAGTATCTTAATACAACTGGTCAGAATTACTATATGTGCAACCTGATCCTAACGGAATATGGCAGAACGCCACTCGGACGATTCCGGGCAGAAAGCACAGCTTAACAGACGGGACTATATGCGGCTCGGTGGGGCGGCAGTCGGTGCGACCGCACTCGGTGTCGGGGCAACGACATCGGTTTCGGCTCAGACCGGCACAGTCGTCGACCTCGGTGCCGAGGGGCTCAGTGAGGGCGACGAGATCGACCCGTATCTCGAAGCGTTCGTCGACGACGGCGTCGAGGTACGCGTCCCCGAGGGCGAGTACGACTGGAACGGCGACGGCTTTACCGGCGCGAGTCGTGATGCAGCTATCGTCGGGCAGGGAGAGGTGATTCTCAACAACACCGCAGGAGACTGGTACCAGACGATCAAAGCCAGCGGTGGAACGGTCGAGATCCGGAACTTCACCGTTCGAGGGGAAGCAACGGGTGAGAACACGCGATTCCGTCTCGATGCGGAATCGGATGGTCGAATCGTCGTCGACAACCTCAATTTCCCCGACGGCTCCGAAGACGGCGGCGAGGCAAAGGCGTTCTACGCACCCCGGGATCACGCAGGCGTCATCGAGATCCGGAACTGCTACTACGCGAACTTCGACGACAACGGAATTTATGCGAGTTCGCCCGGCTACGACGACGGCAACGACGGGCAGGTCATCGTCGAGAACTGTACGTCGCACAACAACAACATCGCGGGCATCCGCATCGGTTCCTCCGAGAGCGTTGTTCGGAACTGCCTAATCATCAACGACGATGCTTCGCCATCGTCCCCGAGCGGCGCACGGAACCAGCGCGGGATTCGTGTCCGAGCACCCGGCGACGACATCGTGATCGAGGACTGTGAGATCATCCACTCCTACGAGGGAGCGGGTGCGCCGATCCAGCTCCACCGGACCGCCGAAGGCGGCTCGGGCACGATCAACAACGTCCGCATTCTGAACAACACCGACAACGAGGCGATCTCGGATCAGGACGGCAACACGGCCGAAGGGTGGAGCGGAGGGAACATTAGTATCACCGGCGATGGCGATCTCTCCTACCCCTCGGAGTTCGACGCTACCACCGGCAGCGACGCCCAGGAACCGACCGGTGAGGACCCACAGGGCGATACGACGGTCGACACGAGCACCGATGACTCGCAGGACGATTCAACCGAGGGCGAGGGGTCGGTAGACCCGTCGGATTCCTCAGGGGGATCTGGCCCTGCTGAGGGCACCAACCGACTGCTGGTGACGACCGAACCCTCCGACGGCGCGAGCTACGAGTTCACCGCGACCGGCGAGATCACGCCCCGATACGATCTGGCGGAGTTCAACGCCAACGACGATTCGGTCGGCGAGAGCGCAACCGAGAACGACGACGGTACGTGGACCGCCACGGGCCAGCTCTCGGGAGCGGGCAGCAGTGGCGACTCCTTCGATGTCGCTGGCGACATCACGTCGGTCTCTATCGATGGCGACAGCGAGGCCGTCTCGCTGTATCTCAACGACCAAGAGCTCTCGACGGGCGATCTCGCCGACTCCTCCGGCAACGAGCAGTCCAGCGACGAGCAGTCCAGCGACGAGCAGTCCAGCGATGACCAATCCACAGAGGACGACGAGACGGTCGACACCCCTACAGAGTCACCGGCCGACACCGATGAGGATGATCTTGCCAATGTCCTCCTGCTTGACGGCACGGTCAGCGACGACCTCGCCCAGTACAAGGTCGTCGTGAGTGGGCAGATCGAGCGGAGCGACTCGCTGAGTTCACGCGCCAACGGTGGCAGCCCGTGGGACGAGATCGAAGACCGCGTCGACGGATCGAGCGCAACCGGCGTCGTCGCCAAGGGTCTCGACGGCTACCGGTTCTCCGGCGACCTCGTTAGCTTCCAAGTCAAAGGTCACGTCGATCTGACCGTCGAACAGGCGTCCCAGTAGATCCATGGCAGCATACAGTGACTGGGAGTCGCTTTCGGCGGATCCCGATCCGGAGGCGGATCTCGGATACGTCGGCACTGAGTGGGATGTCATTCGGACGACGCAGAAAGAGCGGTCGCATCTGCTCTTTTTGCCGCAGGACGAACAGCTCCTGAGACAGGAGGCGTTCGTGATCGCCGACGAATCGGCTGTCGTCGATATCGCTACCCACCGGTAACGCAGCGGGCAGCCGCGTCGGGGGTCGCGGCTCCTACATCTGTTCGGTTCTGAACGTTTGTAACACCGCATACCGTCTCCAATAGGGATTCCAGGAGGGACAGCAGTTACACCCCCTCACTGGTCGTGAGCGATGCGGATCTCGTACGGCAACGTTGGATGACTGTACCGACCGCGCAGAGCCGACTCGTCGACGACCGTCACCGATACCGGTACGGGTTCGGCCGCTCTGTCAGTCGGATACCACTCCTGGCCGGTCGGGATGACGACGAACCGGGCGTGTCGCTCGCCAACCCACGCGAACGACTCGCTCGGCGTCCCCCACGCCGAGAGTCCGACGCTTTCTTCGAGCCACTCGACGAGCGCCAGTGGCTCTCCGGCTGACAGTCCGACCTCGGTTACCCCGTCGACGACAGCCGAGTCGCCCCGGTGGCGCAGGTCGCCGTCGTAACACAGTCCTTCGAGAACGTTTCCCGCGGGGTCCTCGAAGTAGATCGCCGTCGCGTCCAAAAACTCGAATCGGCGGCTCGGTTGCCCCTCGACGGGGAGGATCGTCGCCCGATCGGCCAGCCAGTCGACGGCCCGGTCGCCGTCGAGCAGCAGTCGAACGGCCAGATGTACCGGTGGTGCCTCTTGGGCCGCGGTGAACCGAAGCGCGGTCTCGCCGAGTCGAACCGTCGACGCCTCGTCGCTGCGGTCGCTCGAACCGAACCGAGACCGATACCAGTCGGCCATTCTTTCGGGGTCGGCGGCCGGAATCGAAACCGCGTCGAACTGCATTGGTCGCCTTCGGATCGGCAGCGGCTTGTAACTGGTGGCTGCCCTACTCGGTTTCGAGCGCATCGAGGCTTTCGTCACCGATCGCCGACAGCACCCGATCGTGGAACTCCTGTAACACCGCACTCTCGTCGTCGGCGAGCACCACGTCGCTGGCCATCAGTGTCGCCAGCCCGAACGCCCGCGGACTCGGGGAGTCGACAGTGTGGGTGACGACCTCGATGTCTCCCTTGTCGACCGACTGTAGGAACTCCGTAACACCGGTTATGTTGAGCTTATCCTCGGTGATCTCCCGGTAGGTCTCCTCGATGACTGCGAACGAATCGAGATCTTGAGCGAACGACAGCAGCATCTCGCTGGAGACCTGCTGTTGGGCGGCGGATTTCTCGTAGCCCTTGTAGCGTTTGAGAATCATCAACGACCGGGTCGCGTTGATACGGAAATATCGTTGGAGGAGGTCGGTGCTGTCGAGTGCCGCTCGCAGATCCTCGATGGCCGACTCGGGGTTGAGGTCTCGGATGATGCCTGCCACGTCGACCTTCCGGTTAAGTGGCATCTCAACCGAAAACCCGTTGTCGGCAACGGCCACTTGGACGTTCGTCGTTGCGTGCTGGGCGCAGTGGTAGGCGACCAGCCGCGAGAGGCCGTCGTTGAACGCCCGGCCGTAGTCGGAATGGACAAAGAAGCGGCGGCGGTACTCGGTGCGGTCGATCTCGGTTTCGATCACCAGCCGATCGTCCGTGCTCACGGCCGCCTCGCCGAGATACTGCCGCTGTTCGTCGTACAGTCGGCTGATCGCCCGCACACTGTGTTCGTCGATCGGAAACTCCCGGAGCCAGCTCCTGACGCCTGCGATCCCGCCGGTGTCGAACCGCTCGCAGAGCTCGGTCTGGAAGTCGACGATCGCCCGCCCGAGGTCGTAGGACAGCGGTAACCGTTCGGAGAACCACGAGGGGACGGTCGGTCGCGCGCCGGTCGGCTCGACGTACACCTTCGAGCCGCGCCGGTAGCAGTACTCGAAGTTCTGGCCGCCGAGGACGAACACGTCGCCGGGGTCGATCGTGTCGAGATATCCCTCGTCGAGGGTGCCGACCCACTCGCTGTTGCTTCGCGTGTGGACCGCACAGCTGAACGAGTCGGGGATCGTCCCGATGTTTGTCATATAAATCACGCGGGCGAGCCGACCGCGTTTGCCGATCAGCGGCTCGCCGACCGGGAACTCCTCGTAGTGGTGCTCGCCGTCGGGCGGGTCGTTCGTATCCCGCCAGACCTTCGCGTAGACGTTTTTCTCTTCGAGCCCGGGGTAGTCGGCCGTTAGGTACTGCATAAGCCGTTCCCAGTCCGTCGAATCGAAGTCACGGAACGGATACGCTCGTTGGAGGGTCGACTTGAGCTCAGCTTCGCGCCAGATTCGGTTGATCGCCATCCCATAGACGTGTTGGGCCGCAACGTCGGCGGCGTTCTCGGGGACGAACACGCGGTCGACGAACCCCTCCTCGGCCTTCCCTAACATCACCGCACACTCGATGAGTTCGTCGCGGTCCAGCGCGATCACCCGGCCGATCACCGTCTGGCCGAGCTGGTGGCCCGCCCGTCCCACGCGCTGGAGCAGCGAGGCGACGGATTTCGGCGAGCCGATCTGGACCACCAGATCGATGTGCGGCATATCGATCCCGAGTTCGAGACTGGTCGAAGTCGTCACCACGTCCAACTCCCCGGCTTTCAGCCCTTCTTCGATCTCTTTCCGTCGGTCTTTCGAGAGGCTGCCGTGGTGACAGCCGGAGTTAGTCTCATCATACCGGTCGGGAAACCGCTCGCGAAGAGTCTGGAGCACCCGCTCGGCTCCCGACCGCGTGTTGGTAAAGACAAGCGTGTTCGTGTGGTCGCTGATGAGTTCGTCGAGGCGGTCGTACAGCCGGTCCTGTACGACTTCCCGGGGCGTGTCGATCAGGTCGCCGGTCGGACACTCTAGTTCGATGTCGAACTCCCGGACGAACCGCGAGTCGACCAGCTCGTACTCCCGCGGCTCGCCGCCCGGCCCCTTGCGACCGACGAGAAACTCCGCGACGGTCGACAGCGGCTCGACGGTCGCCGAACAGCCGATCCGGGTTGGCGACCCTTCAGCCATCGCTTCGAGCCGTTCGAGCGAGACTGCCAGATGCGTCCCGCGTTTGTTCTCGGCGAGACTGTGGATCTCGTCGACGATCACGTACTCGACGGTTTCGAGTTTCTGCTTGAATTTCGGGGAGTTCAGCAGGATCGCCAACGTTTCGGGGGTCGTGTTGAGGATGTGTGGTGTCTCTGCCAACATCTGCTGGCGGGCCGCGCTGTCGGTGTCGCCGTGACGGATCGCGTGGCGAATCTCGGTGTCGACGCCGCGGTCAGCCAGTCGCTCGGAGACCCCGTCAAGCGGAACCGTGAGGTTCCGGTGGATGTCGTTAGCCAGCGATTTGAGCGGCGAGATGTAGAGGCAGTACACCGAATTTTCGAGGCCGTCCTCGCTCTCTCTGTCGCGTCGAAACAGTTCGTTGATGATCGCGGCAAAGGAGGCCAGCGTCTTGCCGGAGCCGGTCGGCGCACAGATGAGGGCGTTCGTCTCGTCGTGAATGTGTGGGATCGCCCCGCGCTGTGGTGGGGTAAAAAAGCCGCCATTAGAGTCGACGAACGCGCCGAACTCATCGACCCACCACTCTCTGACAGCCGGCTCGAACAGTTCGAGTACGTCGCCGTCGGCGATGTCGACCGTTGCCGGATCGAACCCGTAGTCGGCGTCGGTTGCTGCCGCACTGAGACGCTCGCGGCCGGCGGAGGGCATCTTGGATTCCATTGTTGCCCGCCGCGTAAGTCGGTTGTGTTGACAGCCGACCCCAACGCCTTTGGGCGACAGCAGCCTGCGGGTGGGTATGCAGGTCACGTTTTTGGGGACCGGCAGCGCGATGCCGACCGGGAGCCGGATGCAGACCGGACTCCTCCTTTCGGATGGTAGGAAGTTCCTACTGGTCGACTGCGGCAGCGGTATCCTCCACCGCCTTGCCAACACTGAAACGGGGTACGAAGGCGTCGGTAGTATCCTCCTAACCCACCTCCACCTCGACCACGTTGCCGATCTACTGCCGCTGTTGAAGGCTCGCTGGCTCGCCGGCGAGGAGCATCTCGAAATCGTCGGTCCGCAGGGAACCAAGTCGCTGATCGACGGCCTGTTGTCGGTCCACGACTACCTCGATGGGCGGGTCGACCTTCGGATTCGAGAGGTGACCGCCGGTCACCCCTTCGAGGTCGCGGGATTCTCTGTCGAGGGCCACGAGACTAGACACTCGATCGACGGGCTGGCCTATCGGTTCGCCGACTCCGGCGAAACGGAGCCGGTGTTTGCCTTCAGCGGCGACTCGGAGGCTTTTGCTGGGGTAACGCGGTTCGCCGACGACTGTCGGGTGCTCGCCCACGACTGTTCGTTTCCCGACGATGTCGACGTCTCGGGCCATCCAACACCGACGCAACTCGGGGACGCGCTGGCCGACTGTGCGGTCGACCGGCTGTATCTCACCCATCTCTATCCGCACACGGAGGGGAACCACAACGCGATGCGCCAAGCGGTCGCCGAGGGTGGATTTGAGGGGGAGATCCGGTTCGCACGGGACGGGCTACGGGTCGACCTGTAGGCGAACAGAATTATACCGAAGACGCCCAACAGGGTATCAGTATGGGTGGGACCGGAGAACCGACAGTGAGTTTCGTCATCCCGGCGCGGAACGAGGCAGCATCTCTCGCGGCTACACTCGAAAGCATCCAGCAGTTGGAGACCTCGGTGCGCTACGACTGTATCGTCGTCGACGGCCAAAGCGAGGACGAAACGCCGGAAATCGCCCGCGAGTACGGGGCTCAAGTAGTCGCAGGGTGCGGAACCGGGGCGGGTGACGACCGCCATCGCGGTGCGGAGTCGGCAACGGGTCGCTGGCTGGCGTTTATCGATGCCGACACCCGTCTCAGCAGCGCCTATCCCGACCGAATGCTCTCGTTCGTCACCGACCACGGGCTGCAAGGCGCAAGCTCCCGGTGCCGTGTTACTGGGAGTTGGCGGACCGTGCCGATCGAAGCGCTGTTCAATTACGTTCTTCCGCGCTTGTCGCCGCCGCCGTTTCCCGGGTTCAACGTGTTCGTCGACCGCAAGGCCTACCTCGATGTTGGTGGGTTCACCACCAGCCCGAACGAGGATATGACGTTCAGCCGGGCGCTCGGCAAGCAGTATCCGACCGGCGTCTGTCCGGCCGTTCTCGTCGAAACGTCGGGTCGACGGATCGAACGTGATGGCCTGCTTCGTACTGTTGCCTACTATACGAAGCTCGAATATCAGCGCCAGATCAAGTCGAAACTGGACGCACTGTAGTCGCTTCGGAGCGTTGGGCTGTCGTTATTCTTGCTAAAAACGAGTCAGAAAGATTCATTTTTGATTGTTTAGAACCCTACGTATGGTCGCTGTAACCCATCCGTTCGTGATTCTCGGGATGGTGTCGACAGCGGCGGCCAGTGGGATTGCTGCAGTCGCGTGGTATCAGCGGGAGTCGACAGGCGCACGCGAGTATACGGCTGTCATGGCTGTGCTGGCGATCTGGTCGGCACTCTACGTGCTGCAGTTGCTGGGGCCGACCGTAGCGGCCAAGACGCCGTGGCTCGTCGCCCGCCATGCCATCACGCCGCTTATCGGGATGTTGTTCTGGATCTTCGCCGCTCGGTACACGGATCGACCGGGGTTGTTATCGTGGCGCTTTCTGTGGCCGCTTTCGGCTGTAGGGGCGGTGAGTGCAGTCCTCGTGGTCTCGAATCCCGGATCGATCTACTGGGTGACGCTGCAACCGGCTGTAACCGCCTCGCTGCCGGTCGTCGACATCGACTTCGGTCCGGCCTTCTGGCTCAACGCGGGCTATACGCTGGGCGTTGTCGGTGGCGGCCACGTATTCATCGTGGTCATGTTTCGCGAATCGTTGGACGTTTACCGGCCACAGCTCACGGCGATGACCGTCACTGGGGCCATCGAGTTCGGGCTGACGGCGATGTTTTTGAGCGACCATCTGGCTGCCATGCCGTCGCTCAACCCGTGGCCACACATCCAGCTTATCACCTACGGGACGACGATCGCGGTGATCCCCATCGGCTGGTCGTACCTCACCGGCGCGCTGTTCAAACTCCAGCCGCTGGCCGAACGCGTCGTCATCGAGAACATGGACGACGCCGTCTTCGTCTTCGACCGCAACGACACCCTGCGATACACCAACAGTGCGGCACTCCGGTTGCTTGACCCGTCGACCGCCTCGGCGATTACGGGCGCGACTGTCGAGACCGTGTTCGCCGACTATCCCGAACTGCTCGCCCAGTACCGACGGACGCCCACCGACCGGACGCCCACCGACCGGACGCCCACCGACCGGACGGCCGACTCGAAGACGCTCCAGTTCGTCGTCGACGGCGAGCGACGCTACTACGATCTGCGGGGGTCGCTGATCACCAACGCCGCTGGGATGACAACCGGTGCGGTCGTCGTCGCCCGTGACGTAACCGAACCCAACCGCCAGCGGGCCGAACTCCGCGAGCGAACCGAGGAGCTCGAAACAAAAAAGGCCCAACTCGAACAGCAGAACGAGCAGCTCGACCAGTTCAGCAGTTTCGTCTCCCACGACCTCCGTAGCCCGTTGCAGGTCGCCCGTGGCTACCTCCGACTCGTCGAGCAAACCGCGAATCTCGATTATCTCGACGAGGTCGACAGCTCCCTCCAGCGGATGGATGCCATGGTCGACGATCTCCGCGAGCTCACGCGTGTCGACCAGAGCGAACTCTCGACCGAACCGATCGTCGTCGAATCGGCCGCCAGACAGGCGTGGGGACAGGTCGGCACCGGGACGGCAAGTCTCGAAGTCGACCATCCGGGTGAGATCCTCGCCGACAGGGAGTTCCTGTTGCACATCTTCGAGAACCTCTTTCGGAACAGTGTGGAACATGGTTCCACAAGCAGTCGGGCAGAGCCCAACAACAGTGTGGAACACGGTTCTACAAGCAGTCGGGCAGAGCCCGACAACAGCGTGGAACACGGCAACGGTAAGCTGACCGTCCGCGTCGGCCCGCTCGCCGACGGACTGTTCGTTGAGGACGACGGGCCCGGGATTCCCGAGGACGAACGCGAGTCGATCCTCGAACACGGCTATAGCACGTCCAGCAAGGGGACCGGACTCGGGCTCTCGATCGTCAGCACGGTGGTCGAGGCCCACGGCTGGACGATCACCGTCGCCGAAAGCGACGACGGCGGGGCCCGGTTCGAACTCATCGGCGTCGGCGAGGCCGTCGACCCACCGCCGGATGCGACGCGACTCTCCCAGCGGTGAGTCGACTGTCGTTTTCATCTCCGTCTCCTGTGTTCGGCATTATATCCCGGCTACGGACGTGATAGATCAACCACAGTTTAACTGTAGTTGTAATGGATTTAACACTCTTTTAAAAAGTACAGTATTAAATTTAGATTATACACGCACTGATTTATGCGATGATTATTAATGTATGTCTTTGCCATCTGTTATCGTACCGAATTATAGCTGCACTGCGGGCGGTGCAGAGCGGACTCACGCGGTACTACCCTCATGACTAACAAACAGACTAAAATTTCGCGTCGTACTGTCCTCACAACAACTGGCGTTGCCGCAGCCACTGGGTTGGCTGGCTGTAGCGGCGGCAGCGACGATAGCGACGGAAGCAGCGGAGGCGGTGGCAGCGGGGCCAACGAACTCGAACTCCTCCACGCGTGGTCTTCGGGTGACGGGAACGCTGCCATTGCGGCACTCATCGAAGGCTTCCAAGAGGAACACCCGGATGTCGAATTCGCCGAGGAACCGGTCAACGGCGCGGCTCGCGGGAACCTAGATCAGGTCGTCCAGAACAAACTGCAGGCCAACGACCCACCCAGCACGTTCCAGACGTGGCCGGGCAAGACGTTGGAGAAGTTCGGCGGTGCCTACGAGGACATCGAAGACGACGTCTGGACCGACGACCTCAAAGACAACTACCTTTCGGGCCCGCAGGAACAGGCCCAGTACG
>Ga0102939_1000400_pt1 | contig 16093 bp, 16 predicted proteins | sample SalPon2_B_H2O_MG_FD_78214 | JGI IMG/M metagenome (GOLD analysis project Ga0102939, IMG submission 78214) | Salt pond water microbial communities from South San Francisco under conditions of wetland restoration - Salt Pond MetaG R2_B_H2O_MG | ecosystem: Environmental > Aquatic > Non-marine Saline... | reverse complement strand
CAGATTACAAAGTCAAAGATGATTACAGGAAGTACGTACTGAGAAAGGCAGCTGAAAAACTTGGCGTACCTGAAAAAGTGGCCTGGAGAGGTAAGACTGCGGCACAGTATGGCTCTAACTTTGACAAGGCGATTGACAGGCTTTCCCGCGATAAAGGATTTGATCACAAACAGGAGTACCTGAACTCTCTGAGAGATAGGCCTAATAATAGGATCGTGGCCCTGACCTCTGGAGGTAAAGACTCCAACGCAGCGCTTTCCCGAGTACAGAGAAGGAAAAATGAAATTTCCTGTCTTCTAACTCTTCGATCCAGCAATAAGGATAGTTACATGTTTGACTCTAAGAAGACTGAAGATCACTTGGAGCAACAGGCCGAAAAACTCGATATTCCGCTGATTGTTCAGGAAACTGAAGGAGAGAAAGAAGTCGAGTTAGAGGATCTGAGAAAAGGCCTGCGAAAAGCAAAAGACCAGTACAATGTTGAAGGAGTGGTTGTCGGAGCATTGGCCTCCACCTATCAAAGAGATAGAATTGATCAAGTAGCAGAAGAGGTAGGCCTGAAAGTGTTTACCCCGCTGTGGCAGGAAGATCAGGCCCGGTATATGAGATGGCTGATTCGAGAAGGATTTGAAGTAGAAATTACTAGTGTCGCTGCTAGAGGCCTTGATAAAAGCTGGGAAGGAGAGGTTCTTGATGAAGAGAATATTGATGATCTTCTTGAACTGGCTGAGGAATACAGGTTTAACCCGGCTGGTGAGGGAGGAGAGTATGAGACCCGGGTTGTAGGTTTTCCGGACTCGATGCTTAACTCTCCTTGATAGCTTCTCTTTCTGTTTCCAGCTCTTGAACTCCTGACCCTTCTTCGATTCCCAGGATATCGGAGTAGTCCATGAAGTCGTCCCCCATCTCATAGGAGTGCTCTGGATTCGTGTCTACGATGACGAACTTGTAAGTCTGCTCTCCTTCCTCGTAATCGCTCTCAGTTGGAACCGGTGTTGCTCCGTCTCCGCCGACATCCAGCACCTCTTCTACAGGCACATTGTCTTCTTCAGCGATCTCCTCGGCAATTCTGTTCCTTCTGTCATAGGTGTGGTCTTGTCTTTCATCGTAGGTGGCTGTAAGGCCGACTACCTGTAGAGGATGTCCATCTTTTCTCTTGACTCTCCAGTCTGTCTCTGCCTCGACGTTCATATCTTTCAGGAAGTCGTACAGCTCATCTCCGTCAGCGAGCTCCGCCATCTCCAGACCGTTATCTCTGAAGGCCTTGAAACCGTATACATCGTTCTCACGGTTGGAAAGCCTGTTCGAGATTACCGAAGGATATGATCTTTCTCTGGCAATCTCCTGCATATCAGCCTCGCTACCTTTAACCTTCTCGCCGGTCTTCTCCAGTCCTTTAGCTGCTACATAGTCAGATGTGCCTGCAGCAATAGCTCCGCTGACAGTAGCACCTAGCATTACACCTATACCGGTCAGCCCGTCAATGTCAGCAGCAAGAGCTCCTCCGGCGCCAAGGCCTCCTCCATAACCCAGTATAGCTCTCTTTCCTTTGTGGCCTCTGTTTACTTTCTCAGAGTACTCCTCTTCAAGAGCAGTTCCTGCTCTGTATCTCCGACTTGGTTTAGGAGGTTCTTCGATCTCTCTAGCGGCCTCTGTCAATGTATTTGAGATATCCTGATCAAGGATTTCGTCGGCCGTCCAGTGAAGTTCTGTGAAATCGTCATCGCCTCTAATATTACGAGTTTTGATCTTCGCAGTGGTCTTTATTCTCTCCCAAAGTTGATCCCAGCTTTCATCACGTCTCATATATTGTTATTGTAGGGTAACACTTAAATCTTTAACGGCTTCTGCACTGTTTTGGCGTGATTGGAGTGCTATACTGCCTAATTGAACTCTAGGTCATAGAATTCATCCCCTAATATTTCGTTGCACTCATCATCGAACATGAATCGGGCTAGAAAACTCTCATCGTCGATCATATTTGTAATCCAGTAACGATGATCGGGCTACATCTCATCGAGCGGAAGATCATCGGTTGGGAACCATTCGGTTCTCTTCGGTTTCTTCAGGAGTTCCTGAGAAAGAGTCAGCGGTGAATACATGCACGAACATAAATGGATCGTCGCCGAACACGAACTCGAGCTCGCTAACCTTTTCAACTTCTTCAGGCCTCACTTTTGTCTCCTCGACGGCCTCTCTGATAGCTGCTTCTTCAGGAGACTCCTCTCCCTCTACTTTGCCGCCGGGCCCGTTGAACAGGCCTTCTCCGACTCCACGTTTCTTCTCGATCAGCAGGGCCTTGCCGTCTTGAATTATGAAATATGGTGTTGCCGCGGTAGCTTCCTCCCTGAGCCCTTCCCGTGGTATCTCCATGTTGCCCTGTACTGAAGTTTATACTCGTAAAATCCATTGGGCCCTCTAGAATGCCAGAGCTATCAGATAGGCCAGCAGCACAGAGCCGGTTAACATGGCCTGTACGAAGGCTGAGCCGAGCACTCCGATAGTAGCGTATACCGCGGCCTTCGCACCATCTCCGCTTCTACCATGAATGAGGTACTCTCTGACAAAGACTGTAACAGAGACTGCGATAGCCAGGCCTACAGGCCCGCCGAGAAAGATGAATCCTAGAAGGCCTGTCACTGCGGCCGCCATACTCGTCTTCTTTGAGGCACCTCCGTACTTCGCAGCTACCGCTCCTGCAAACCAGTCAACTAACAATGCAAAGACCGCGGTCAGAGCGCCGAAAACTGTAAACAGAAGGCCTGGGTCATCGGTCTGGAAAAAGTAGATCAGTACCGCTGCCAGAGAGAAAAGCGCTCCGGGCATCATAGGGACGATGCTTCCGATAACTCCTGCTACAAGGAAAACGAGAATAAGGCTTCCGAAAGGTTCCATAAAAACTAGTTTCCAAGGTCAACAGTTATACATTTTCACAGCAAAGTAGATGTCATGACAGAGACAGCGGTTTTCGGCGGCGGATGCTTCTGGTGCACAGAAGCAGCATACCAGGAAATAGAAGGAGTAGAAAAAGTAGTTTCAGGATACGCGGGAGGCCACACAGAACAACCCTCATACCGAGAAGTATGCAGAGGAAAAACAGGACATGCAGAAGTCATCAAGGTAGAATACGATGAAGAAAAAACTTCTCTCAGAGACCTGCTGGAGTTTTTCTTCAGAATCCACAATCCAACAACCGAGGATCGAGAAGGTCCTGATATCGGCAGCCAGTACCGATCTATAATCCTGTACAATTCCGAACAACAGAAGGAGACAGTTGAGGAATTCGTCGAGGAGAAAAGGCCTGAGTACGAAGAAGAGATAGTGACAGATATCAAAGAACTGGAGAATTTCTGGCCCGCAGAAGAAAAACATCAGGATTACTTTGAGAAAAACCCGAACGACGCATACTGCACAATGCATGCAAAGCCCAAGGTGCAGAAAGCCCGTGACTACAGGTAAATACAGAAAAGAAATCCAGAAACTCTTCTTCAAAAGAGGATACCTATCTCAGGAAACCAGAAGAAATACTGCAGAAGTCCTACAGGGTTATCAAAAGTAAGCGATGAGAGCCGCCTTTTGCGGCCTCTGATAATCAAACTTTCAGAAGTTTGGGCCCGAAGCAACTGTGTTGCTTCTGAAACCAGCTTCTCGTAGAAAAGATGGGCCAGACGGGATTTGAACCCGCGACTTCTTGGTGTCTCTGCCGAAAATCTTGAAGGATTTTCTTTGGTCCTCGTTCTCCAGACCGGAGAACTTGAGGGGCGTAAGAGCCAAGTGCTCTGCCAGACTGAGCTACCGGCCCGGTAGTATTGTCGTGGTTAGGTCGGTTGGTTCAGGTGAGAAGCCTTGTTGCTTCGTTGCTGAGTTAGCGTCTTGGTCAGCCTGTATGGTTTATTGAGGTGGAAAATCTTTATAGTAGATGCGCTGGCGGAAGGAGTTGTGGTTTAAGTTTTCGGCATTAATTAGTGTGATGCATACGGAAAATGATTGGAAACTTCTCTGATGACTTCGGCGATCTATACGTTTTCTTCGATGAGGGCGACGTTGAAAACCTTGGTGAGGGACCTGTTACTGGGAGGGTTGCTGATATAGATAATTCTGATCTCGGGTCTGGTAGTTTGGAGGTTGTTTATGAGGAGGATCTGCATGGGTCCAGGCCTTTGGTTGGGAGAAAGCATGATGGCTATGTAGGTGATGTTACTGTGGTTTTAGAGGATACAGTGTATGGAAAACTGGTTGATGGGGAGGCCTATACTAGTTCTGTCGGCAGGTACAACAGTGTGCCAGCCCGTTCCGAGATAGCTCTAGTTCCTGCTGGTTCAGACCGGTATCAGGAGGTGCTGGAAGAACTTGATAATATGGAAATTGTCTGATTAAGAAATTTTAAACGGGATAAAGTAGGGAGAAAGAGATATGTTCATTCCTTGAGCTCGGTCTTTCTGACTTCAAGCTCTCGGAACGGGTAGATCTGGTTGGCAGCTTCTCTCATGTCTTCCTGTACGTTGTCCAGGAAAATATTTTCCATGAACTCCTCGTAGCTCTGTTCGGAAGCTTTCTCGTCGAGAATGTCTGAGAGTTCTTTTCTGACTGCTTTCAGTGTCTCGGAGGATGTCTTCTTGAGTGTTGCTCCGATAACCTTTACTTTGACTTCTCTACCGTCTTTGGTAGTTGTGTCGTGGACTAGATCCATTCTGTCGGATCGCTTCCTGATCATACGGGAAACAAACTCCGAAGAACATTCCATTCCGTCGATCTCTGTGAAGGCCTTGTTGCCTTCGACGTCTGTAACTTTTAGAGTGACGTCTACGTAGTATTTGCTCGTTTCTTCCATCATTTCGTTCAGGCTTTCCTTTACTGTGCGGCCGATAACCTGTGATTGTTTCTCTGAAGGAGTCTCACCTACTTCGTCAACACTGAAAATATCCGGTGCCTGAATCTCGTACCAGTTTTTCTGAATAACAGCCTTAGCCATACCAATGCTAATACCTCAAAACTTTATAAACGGTATTGTAGATTCGTCGTTAATTGTTTCATTGAAGCATCAATCTGAAAACCAGAAAATATTTAAATTATTGTTACTATATAGTAGTTATGAACAGATATCAAAAAAACCCTGAAGAATCTGAGATACTAGAGAGTGAAGAAGTTTATAACTCTCAAGAAGACTTCGATATTCCGAATGAATTGCCTGAAAATCACAGTTCTGTTGCGGCAGAGATAGATTTAGACGTCCTTGAATACGAACCCACAATTCTTGAGTCGGTAGCAACGGATTCAGGGCCTTTAGGCTTTCCGGTATATATGGCTTCCACCGGCGGCCCTGCACTGATGTTGGACCTGGCCACTCAAGGAATCCACCCGGAATTGTCAATTGGAGGTATAGCCCTTGGTGCCGGAGCATGGGCTGTTGAAGCTGGTAAAAGAGGTTATAAAGAAGCTAGGAAATCATCTGCGGAGGATGATATTGAGGGCATTTACCTGGTAGGGGATGAAGATGTTGAAGGATTTCTTGAAGATCAGGAAAATATTTTGATGAATATTGATGATTCGAATGAAATTTGGTCCGGTAGAGACGCGTCTGATCTATATTCTATGATGGAAGACTTATCCATAGTGACTTTTGAAAAGTATGATGGCGAAGAAATAGATTATCAGATAGATGTTTTCCCTAGCAACACTACTTTTTATGGAATTGATGATGAAGCCCCTGAGTACTTTGAGAATGGTGATTCTCTAATTAACAATATAGAAGATGTCAAGGAGAAATTAAATTGATCATGAAAATTATCTATGCCAGTTCCTCTGAAATCGCTGAGTTCAGCCTCTCGATGAAATGCTCTTTTTCATCTTCTGGAATCATGGCTCCTGCGGCGATGTTGTGGCCTCCTCCTTCTCCATCGATTTCCTCACATATTTCATCGATAATCTCTCCAAGGTTGAGGCCGGCCTCTACTGCTTCTTTGGATGCTCTGGAGGATACCTTCATCTTATCCTTGTCGGACTCCGCTACGCCCATGACTACCGGGCTGGAGAAAAGGCCATTGCTCATCGTGATAGTCGTGACCGTGCCTATAAAATCGTCCTGAATATTGTCTTTCCCGTCGATAACGCCGATAGTCTCCTCGTAGACGACATCGTCGTCGTCCTTGTTGTTTTCGACGTATCTTAGTGATGAGGAAATCTTCCGGCCGTATTTTGTCGATATTTTATCTGCAAGTTCCAGATCATTCTCCAGCAGGATCTTCACCCCCTTCTTTGGCTCTCCAAGTCGGCCGCATGCGTTGATTACTGTGGAAAATTCATCGATTTCGTAGCCGTTGTCCAGAGTGTAGATATCGTTGAGAAGTTGCTGAACAGGGAAGCCACGTCGGATCATTGCATTGATCAAGGCCTTCTCCTCTTCCTCATCGAGATCAGATAGCGTACGGAAGTCGCCGTTTTCTCTGACTTCAAGGCCTGCTGATTTCACTAGCTGGATGGCGCCGGACTCTTTGTTGGATACTCCTTCAAGATGTGGGTCTGTCGTATACATAAGCGATTTCTGAAGTGGCTTGGTGGAGCGCCCGTATAGATCGAGGCCTTTCCGCTTTTCGATATGTCCTTTCTCGATGGCCTCTTCCGCGAGGTCTTTGTTGAGCCCCATGAACTCCCCTTCCTGTTTCTGGACGTCGCCTGTAGCTCCGATCAGTGCGTATGTAATCAGGTCGTGGTTGTCTTCGTCGACGGCCTTTGCAAGCAGATAGGTCATTCCTGCTGCAGAGATTGCTTCTCCTCCATCGTGGCCCAGGAAGTGAGGGTTGAGGTGGATGAGTCTTTCTCCGTCTCCTTCGATCTGTGGTTCGTGGTGGTCGCTTATGATTACGTCTTTGTTGGTTTCTTCTATTATGTATTCTTCTATGAACTTTGACTGGCCTGAACCTATGTCTACGAAAAGTAGAAGCCCTTCATCTTCGTTTGCGATCCTTTCGACGTCTTCTTCGTATAGCTGTCTAAGTATTTCGTATTCAAAGTCTTTTCCAAGCCTTTCCAGCATCTGATATGTTATTGCAGTTGCGTTGATGCCGTCGGCGTCGTACTGGCCGATCAACCGGATTTTTCCCTCGTAGTCTCTGATCTTTTCTGCAGCTGGCTCGGCTGCTTCTATAATGTCTTGAACCATGTATAATGAGTTCAGTTGAAATCTCTTTTATCCTTTGTGCAGGTAGAAATGAGAAAGAAAAATAGGTGGAGAATATGTTACCGTTCTTCACGTTCGTACTCCCATGACTCCGGGATACGTCCTTCGTCCTGGTAGTAGGAAGCAAGTCTCCTGATCTTGGCCTCTACAAGGCTGAGCCTTCTCTCAGCGTCTTCGTCCTTCTTGTTATCTTCCAGATGGTCCTGGATATTGGAAGCCTTCTCAACGAGGTTCTTCAGGTCTTCAGGTAGCTCATCCTGAGCATCGTTTTCCTTCAGAATCTCTGTAATCTTCTTTCCTGTAACTGTCTTGACATCAGGAATCCCGTACTCGTCTCTGAGCTTTATCCCGATCTGCGAAGGATCGTTTCCTCCATCCTTCAGTTTGAGAACAAGCTCTTTTACTTCGTCCTCGTCGTAGTCAAGCCAGTCAGGCTGTTTCTTGTCTACAGGGTTTGAACTTCCTGAACTTCCGCGTGAACTCTTGTGCATTCTTGACATAATTTATCACATACCGATCCGGTCAAGCATTGTGCTTTCCCGGTCTCATATTCATGAACTGACCGGAAATTATTTTAAAACAGAGCCTTCACCCGCAACTCCATACGCCTAAATCTTCTTCACGGGCCTGTTTCTCCAGTCTCGAGTATTCCTCTCTTTTGCTGAAAGAGCTCTCATACATCCGGGCCAGTCCTTCCTCCAGCAGCATCCTGTTCAGTGATTCGTTCCCGTTGTAGATGTAGGCCAGCAGCCTCCCGTAACTTCCTCTTCTGTCGGCCTCGCTGTCAGTCCGTATCTCGATGGTTTTATCCAGATTGTTCTCCACGAACTGTGTCGCTTCTTCACCGTATCTCCTGAGACAGGCCCTGTTGCTGGAGGTATTCGCCAGGCCGAACTCGCTGGGTGCGTTCTCTGCTTGTGTCTCCGGTGTATCGACTCCAAGGAAACGGACAGTATCTTTGCGGCCGTTTACCGTTACCTCGATCGTGTCGCCGTCGGTTACGTCTACAAGTGTCGCGTTGTAGTTTCCTGAAGTATCCGGGCTGTGGGTGTATGCGGTCAGTGTCAGTAATGCGAGGAAGATCAGGCCCAGTGTCTCGGGGGAGAAAAGTTCCATAACATTCTATTTGTAACGGCCTCTTTTCTCAACTTCCTTCAACTGCTCCAGCACCTTCTCCGCTTCTTCGTGGTTCCGGTACCCGTCCAGGAAGTGTTTCCAGGCATCTTCCGCTACTTCAGGATGTGAACTGTTCAGTACCTGTTTCAGGAGGTGGATGTCGACAGCACGGTCCTCACCTCTTTCCGAGTGAAATGAGAGGCCGAAGTCGATGATGCATAGAGGATCATTAACTATCACGTTGCTAGTAGTGAGATCGCCGTGGATTATGTTGGTGTCGTGCAGAAGAGCTACGTTCTCTCCAAGAGCCTCCATCTTCTCAGGTTCTTCTTCAATTACTTCTTTCAGAGGCCTTCCCTCGATCTTCTCCATCTCGATGACAGAATCCTCGCTGTCAATTATCTCCGGGACGTTTACGCCGTGGGTACGGGCCTTCTTCATTATCCGGGCCTCGGATGAAGTTCTCTCCTTCCTTATCTTCTCGTCAAGTTCCGGGTGGCGGTACTTTTTCTGCTCCCGGGTTTTCACAACTTGGTTGTCGGTGATTTCTATCAGGGCTTCTGCGCCTCTCTGCTTCATGGTTCCTGTATTAGGCCTCTACTCTTTTTATCCTTCGTCGGACTGCAGGTATCTTCTGAGTTCTAGCATGTTCTTCCGCCGGAGTTCCTCTTTGTAGTTCTTGTTCTCCATTATTCCTTCGATGTGATCCAGTAATAGTTCTTCGCTGAGAACTTTTGACAGTATGACGTAGATAGCGCCCTGGTCCAGCAGGTTCTGTGCTTCTGTGATGTTTTCTGCTCTAAGTATCTTGTCTGCATCGGTTTCCAGATCGAGTATTTTCTGCGAAGTTTTCTCCATAGGAACTGTTGAAATTATAAGCTGGGCCTCTCTGTACTGGGCTTCGTGCCAGGTCTTGTCGTCCATGGCGTCTCCGAAGACATAGTTCTCGCTTCGCTCCTTCAGCTCCGTTACTTTTTCCGGATTGTTTTCTATCACTACGAAATCTACCTCTTTCTCCTTAAGTTTCTCCACTATCCTCTTACCTTCTATATCGTATCCAAGGACGATGATATGGTCATCCATCTCATGTTCTGATAGCTTTTCCGAGACTTCCTCTTGCCGGTCGTTCAATGTATCTACAGGAGAGAAAATCCGGTAAATCTTGTCACCATGTTTCGTCGTGTATGAGGAGATTATCATCGACGCTGTAGCGGTAATTGTTATTGCCTGGAACAGCATGTCTGAGATCATTCCTGCGAGGAAGGCCTGTATCGCGATGATAAGCGATAGTTCGCTGACCTGGTCAATACTTGTTCCGGTAAGGTATGCGGTTCTCTTGTTCTGCCCCAGGTGTACGAGCGACGCGATTACTGTGTACGGCTTGATTACAGAGGTTATAAGCAGCATCAGGCCTGAAAGAAGTACTACTTCTATAGATGGAACTGCCAGCAGCGCTCCCAGGGAAACGAAAAATATCGCGGAGAAGAAATCCTTCAGCGAACCCGTGGTGTCCAAGATCTCCATGTTGTGAGGGTATTTGGATACTGCGAATCCTGCGGCAAAGCTTCCGATCGCCAGCGAGATATGGAGGAACTCTGTCAGACCCAGGAAGCTTATCAGCATGGTTATAGACACAAGCATCAATAGCTCGCGTGATCCGGCTGCTAGGGCCGCGATGTAGTCGAAAAGGTAGGCTCTGAAGATAAGTGCGAGGAGGAGAACTCCTGTTCCGTGGAGAAGGCTTGTCAGGACGGCGTCGACGGTGAAGACTGAGCTTCCGAGGATCATGAGGAAGAATATCGCTATTATGTCCTGGCTGAGGTGTATTGATTCGGCTATCCGTCCGTGTGCCAGTTTTAGATCTATCTCTTTCTCAAGTAGTTCAAGGCCTACAAGTGTGGAGCTCAGCGATGTCGCCAGTACAAATACTACGGATTCGAAGGCGTTGAATCCTAAAAGGTATGATATAGCCAGGCCCAGTATTGATACAAAGGTTACCTGTATCACAGTGGTCTTCAGGCTGTCGCTGGCAACTGAGGAGAGCCTTTCTGGATCTATCTTTACTCCGAACATAAAGACGAGGAAGGATAGGCCTATCTGGGCGAAGGTTATCATTTCCTGTTCTGGGAAGAAGTTTCCTACGATGACTCCTGCAACGATGTAGGCCGGTAGAGCAGGGTGGGAAAGCCTGTTGAACAGGAACAGTACGGCTGAGGAGACTACAAAGATCAGTGTCAGTACGTTTATCAGTTCTGAGATTCTTCCTCACCTCTATTGGTCTCTGAGTCTACCTCTTTTATGAAGAGTTCTCTGTCTTCAAGGTAAAGATCCACGTATTCACTTATCCGGTTCCCGGCTAAAACGTTTTCTATTATCACGTAGTCCGCACCCATGTCGTAGAACTCCGACGCGTCTTCAAAGTTGTCGGCCTTCACAATCACGACTGTGTCCCGGCGTCTCTCCTCAAGGATTCTGATGTTAACCTGTTTTTCTTTGGAGAAGCTGATTATGTATTTTGCTTTTTGTAGGTTTGCTCCTTCTCTTATTTCTCCGTGCTTGAAATCTCCGTAGATATATTCGTAATCCGACTCTGCTAATTCATCGATGTTTGAGGCATCCTTATCTATCACAAGCAGTTCATGTTCTTCTGAAAGCCGCTTGCAAATGTTCTTGCCGAGATTGTCGTACCCCACCACTGCTGCATGGCCTTCCAGGCTTTTCACATCTATATCGCTTTTTTCCTCAGACCTGTACCTCTCAAGCAGGTGCTCAACCTTCCTGTATATTTGATGGTTGTAGGTAATCAGGTAGGTCGAAGTACCGATAGTGAGAACTGCCATCAAGCTGATATATCCGAGAATATCGCTGCCGATGTACCCTTCAGCTACTGCAAGAGCACCGACAACCAGTGAGAACTCGCTGACCTGTGTCATATTGATACTGCCTATGAAAGAGGTCTTCGGCGTAAACTTCTGGTGATCGATAAGGTAGAACATAATCAGGAAGTTCCCTACCATCATGACTGCTGAAGCAATAACAGCTTCCTGCCAGTAGGCCATTAAATTATCTGCAGTAAGGGTCAGGCCGAGGGTGGAGAAGAATATAACCATGAAGAAGTCTGTTAGAGGCCTTATCCTCTCCTTTAGTTCTTCTCTGTACGGGATCTGTCCCAGGCTGAGGCCTGCGAGGAATGCGCCTACCTCCACCGATAATCCGAGGAACTCTGCGATAGAGATGAACAGGAAGGCCCACGCCACTCCGTGTATGAAGAATGCGTGCCGGTTGTCCGATATCTTCCGGAAAAGATCGTCCAGAATGTATTTTGAGGAGGCGATAGATATGAGGGTGATGAAGCCTATCATGGCCAGTATTTCGACCAGTGTGATCAGGATTTTGTCGGGCTGTGTCAGGCTTCCCGAGCTTACCAGGGCAAGGACCAATATCAGGTAGATATCCTGCAGGACGAGTACTCCTACATCGAGCTTTCCTGGCAGTGATTTCAGTTCGTCTTTCTCAGTCAAGCTCTTCACTATGACAGGAGTTGCTCCGAAAACAGTACAAAGCGCGATTATAAATGTTTCAAACAGGCCGAAGCCGAGAGCCAGCGGCACGATGAACGCAAGACTGGTTTGAAGTATTGTCTGGCCTATTGCAATGATTGAAACTGGTTTGAGTATTTCTCTGATTTCTTCAAGGTTCATCTCTATGCCTACAAGGAACAGCAGGAACCCAAGACCGAGTTCCGACATTAATGCGATTGTCTGAGTCTCTTTGGCTATGTTAAGAAGTGTAGGGCCTAGTACAAGACCTGTTATCAGGTAGGCAAGGATTACGGGCTGTTTCAGTTTTCTTGCGACGATGCCAAAGATTGTGGCGGTGACTATGACCAGCATGAACTGGAGCGGTAGTACGGTGTTCTCTATCATTTTTCTTCGTCTCTGATGTAGTCTAGTTCGGCCTCAGCCTCGTCGAGGAATACTTCTCTGTCCTCAAGGTAGAGTTCCAGATATTCGCTTATACGGTTTCCGGCCAGAATGTTCTCCATTATGACGTAGTCTGCGCCTATGTCGTAGAGTTCGGACGCGTCCTCGAAGTTATCGGCGCGGACAATTGTAACTGTTTCACGGTTGCTGTTGTCCAGTACTGCTTTACTTACCTGTTTTTCTTTGGAGAAGCTGATTATGTATTTTGCTTTTTGTAGGTTTGCTCCTTCTCTTATTTCTCCGTGCTTGAAATCTCCGTAGATATATTCGTAATCCGACTCTGCCAGTTCCTCGGTGTTTGCAGGATCATCATCTACTACAAGCACCTGATGGTTCTCCGAGAGCTTCCTGCATAATCTCTTGGTGTTTTCCTCGTACCCTATAACTACGACATGGTCTTCAAGCCTCTCTACATCCACGTCCTGCTTCTCCTCGGATTTAAAAAAGTCAAGGACTGGTTGAACTTTCTGCTCAAGATAGTCTTTATCCCGCATCAGGTAGGCCGAACTTCCCATAGTCAGAATAGCTACCATGCTGATAAAGCCGGAAACCTCCTGTTCGACGTATCCCCGAGTAATAGCGAGGCTCATAAGTATCAGACCGAACTCGCTGATCTGTCCCATATTGACTGAGGCCCGGAAACTGGTCTCCGGAGTGAACTTGAACCGGTCGATTGTCAGGAAGAATATCACGAACTTCGCAGCCATCAGAACTACAGAGGCCACGACTGCCTCGAAGAAGTAAGTGTTCAGAGATCCTCCAGTAATCCCTATACCGAAGTTGACGAAGAAAATCGCCATGAACAGATCAGTCAATGGCCTTACACGTTCCTGAAGCTCTCTGCTATAGGGAACGCTTGCAAGACCTAGTCCGGCGAGGAAAGCTCCTATCTCCATTGAAAGATTCAGGTAACTTGAGAGGCTGATGAATAGGAAGGCCCATGCCACTCCATGTGTGAAGAATGCAAGGTTGTTGTCGGATATTTCTTTCAGTACTCCGGAGAAAACGTATCTGGAGGAGGCCAGAGAGATTATTCCGATGAAGGTTATCATTGCGAATATTTCTACGAGCTTGATAGCTATTTCGGAAGGATTGGAGAAGTTGACGGAGAGAAGTGCAAGCATAAGCACTACGGCCACGTCCTGAACCAGAAGCACTCCAATATCCAGTCTTCCAGCCAGTGTAGTGGCTTCATCCATCCTTGTAAGTATCTTCACCACTAATGCGGTGGAGCTGAACATGACTGCAGCGCCGATAAATACTGAGGTAACAGTATTAAATCCGAGTAAATAGGCGGTGCCCAAGCCGACGACAAAAGTTAACGCCATCTGGATGACTGCGATACCGATGGTTGAGCCCAGGACCTCTCTTACCTCATCGATATCGATCTCAAGACCAATCAAGAACAGAAGAAATACTAGGCCAAGCTCAGAGAAAAGAGACGTTAACTCGCTGCTTTTCACAAGGTTCAGGCCGACAGGCCCCATTACAAGTCCTGCTACTATGTACGCCATCACTTTCGGCTGCCGTGTCCTCTGTGCAACTGTTCCTAGTAGTGTGGCGACACCGATTAGGAGAGCGATAGACTCGTAGCCAGTAGCCATCTCTAAACAATTTTTTCGATCTCCTTCTTCTTAATAGGCCCCTCCCGAAACACCTTGACACCATCCTCGCGTACAGCAGCGATCGCCGAGGTAGGGCCTTTATTCAAGGTTCCAGCATCAATCACGTAGTCAACTTTCTCAAGTAGTTTGTTGGAGATATCGTCGATTGAGTAAGAGGTATCGTTACCAGAGATATTTGCAGAAGTCGCAGTAATTGGACCTATCTCGGACAGCTTGTCAGCTACTTCTCCGGAGGAGATCCTGAAAGCGAAGTCCTCGTTCAAGTTATCCGGTACAGAATTTTTCTTCTCTGCGACCAGTGTCAGAGGTCCTGGCATGAACTCTTCGATAACTTTTCTCTCTCGGTCTGAAAGCTCTGCGTACCTCTCCGCGGTCTCCATAGAGTCGACGATCGCGGTCAGGCCTTTGCTCCTAGGTCGCTTCTTCGCCTCGTAGACTTTCTCCACTGCTACTCTGCTTGTGGCATCAGCTGCGATACCGTACGCGGTCTCAGTTGGAAATACTACTATTCCGTCTTCTTCGATTACTTCTTTTGCTTCCTCAATCTGTTTTTCTATATCTCCCATTGTACTTCCACCTCGTCAGGCCTCCAGTCAGGTTTCTTGCCTGATTCCTCTATTGAAGTTTCTCTTCCTGCTTTCAGTTCGATGAGACCCTGGTGTGCGATCATCGCGCCGTTGTCCATGCAGTACTCGTGTGGTGGGAAGTAGGCTTCGGCATCTCGCTGCTCGCACATAAGCTCCACCATCTCTCTAAGCCGGGAGTTCATTGCTACGCCGCCAGTTAAGAGGGCCTCGCCGCTGCCTTCCTGCGCCATCGCTCTTTCCAGTGCTTCCACACTGGCTGAGTATGCGTGTTCCTGGAAGCTGTTAGCCAAGACCTCGTCGGAAACCTCTCCGACTTTTCTTTCCGCCTCTGTTGTAAGGCCTGAGAAGGAGAAATCCATGCCTTTGATTGGGTAGCTCATTTCGATTATTTCGTCAGTCTTTTCTGCCAGTTTCTCGATCTCCGGGCCTCCGGGATGAGGGTATCCAAGTTTTCTTGCAAGCTTGTCGAGTGCGTTACCGAGTGCGATATCCAGTGTTTCGCCTACTACCCGGTATCGGCCGCTTCTGAGGTCCAGTATCTGGCTGTTGCCTCCTGAGATGTAGAGTGTAGTAGGGTTTTCAGCCTCTGTAGTTCTTATTCCGATGGAGATATGGGCTAGGCAGTGGTTGACTCCGATCAACGGTATATCGTATTTTTTAGATAGGGTTCTGGCTAGTACTGCTCCTACGTCTAGGCATTGAGGTATTCCGGGCCCTTGTGAGAAAGCTATCGCATCGACATCCTCTAGTGAGAAATCTGTCTTGGCTTCGGCCTCGTTAATCTTCTCCAGTGCGTGCTGGTAGTGATGCTCTGAGGCCTTTCTCGGATGTATTCCGCCTTCCTCTGGCTCGAACATCGACTTTACATTTGCATGTACTTCGTCTTCGTCTACTATTCCGATGCCGAGTGTATGGGCTGTTGATTCGATGCCTAGTACTTTCATTTTATCCTTTCTATTCTTCTCTAATGGTTAATCGTTTTGATTTTAGACTTGAACTTATATTTCCTAAATCGTTTGCGTTTATTAGAAGATGTGCTGTTGCACTGATTTGCTTGAAGCTATCTTTACTGTCCTGATTTTTAAACTGCTCTGTACTAGGGTAGTACGTAGCTGTGAATGTCTTAGTTTGATTTGGTACAAGTTCTTTTTCGTGGACATCTTTGCCTGTGCGACCTAAATATAAACTACCTCCGTTATCAAAGTGTGCTACTCCATTAGCGGTTCTATCTTTGTATTTAGTATTTCTAAAGGCAGGAGAGATATTAACCTTAACTTCGCCGGTGTTCGTAATGTTTATTTCTCTAGTAATGTGGGGGGACATACTCTCCCAGTTGATTTTGTCGTAATGTAGTGTTGGGGATGAAGGAGTAATCTGTATGTCTATTTTAGGCGGCTCTACTTTTTGCTTTTCACAGTGAATGTTGTCTGTTTCTTTGTCAGAAAGGTTCCAAGATTTTTCCCGGGCAAATTTCTTGGTTGAGAAACAATTGAAGATCTCTATTCCGTTGGTACGATCTATCTTGGCTTCTCTGAAGTTAACGGTATATTCTTTCTCGTCTGCAAGAGTTCTCTCTTCCAGTAGTTTTCCTTTTTTGTTGAATAT
>Ga0102939_1000398_pt1 | contig 16120 bp, 13 predicted proteins | sample SalPon2_B_H2O_MG_FD_78214 | JGI IMG/M metagenome (GOLD analysis project Ga0102939, IMG submission 78214) | Salt pond water microbial communities from South San Francisco under conditions of wetland restoration - Salt Pond MetaG R2_B_H2O_MG | ecosystem: Environmental > Aquatic > Non-marine Saline... | reverse complement strand
TGGGATTTAGAAAGAGATGAGGATTATACTTGGGGTATTAGAGCTGAAAATGAAGATGGAGATGAAGAAACCGAGACAGAAAGCTTCAATATAGAGGAAGATGAAGATGATGAGGATCCTGAGGCTGATCTTGATATAAGGCCTGATGATGCGGATGTAGGTGAGACTATTACTTTTGATGCGTCGGACAGTACTGATGATGAGGGAATTGATCGTTTCGAGTTTGATTTTGATGATGACGGTGATGTTGATGAGACCGATTATGCGGACGGTGTTGTCCGTGAGAGCTTTAGTAGTTCTTACAGTGGTGATGCTGTGGTTGAAGTGTTTGATGAGGAAGGTAATTCGGATTCTGCCAGTGATTATTACCGTGTAAGGGATGATTCTGAGGGTCCTGAGGCTGAGTTTAGTTGGAGTCCTGCCAGTCCTGAAGTTGGTAAGGAAGTCATATTTGATGGTTCAGGTAGTAGTGATGATGACGGTATTGTTGATTATGATTGGGATTTTGATGATGGCAGTACGAGTGCGGGAAGCACTGTGACTCACAGTTTTGATGAGGCAGGTGTTTACCGTGTTGGTTTGACTGTTGAGGATAATGATGGTAACACAGATGTTCAAAGGTATTTTGTGTCTGTAAGCTCTGATTCGGATGCTTGTGGCGTTGATGATGGCTCGGTCGGTTTTGAACTTGAAGATGATACTATTAGGGAAGGTGAGTCTACTGATGCTGAAGCCACTATTTACAATACTGGTACTGAGGATCAGGATGTAAGAGTCCGTATCAAGGTCAGCAGCAGTGTTGTCTATGATGAGACTAGGAGGGTTGATGCCGGTGGTTCGCGGACTTTCTCTGAGTCGATTAGTCCTGACAGGGACGAGTATGTGACTGCTGAGGTCTCCACTGAGGGAGGTCCTTGTGGTTTCCAGGACTTGGATGATATTACCAGGGAGTTGATTGTTTTGTCTGGTGATAGGGATAGAGGTTCTCTGGATGTTGAAGTTTATGATGAGGACTATGATCCTATCAGAAATGCTGAGGTTGAGGCGGATGGACCTGAGGACCAAGTTCGTTACACTGATGACGATGGAGAAGCTGATTTCCTCTTGGAAGCAGGGGATTATGATGTGACTGCTTCACATCCAGGTTACCGGACTGAGACTGAAGAAGTAGAAATTTTCGGTGATGATGACAAGGATTTGGAGTTTGTCCTTAGTGAGAGAGGTGACAGGGATAGAGACGACGATGATTTTGAGGATGACGGCTTGGAGATAACCAGTGTTGACAGTCCTGACAGAGTTTGTAGGGGAGACACTGCCAGCATTGATTATACGGTTAGGAATTATGAGGACTACGATGAATCTGCTCAGACAACTGCCCGAGGATTCAATAAGAACATTGTAACCAACAGGTATGTTGTGGAAGCAGGTGATACTGTTTCCGGCACGCTCAGATTCACGAATGTTGAAGGATTGGGTGAAGAAGAGTTCACAATCAGGGTTCAGAACGGTACTTTGGATACTGCTTCCAGGACTGTGAATGTTGAGAACTGTGATGTATCAAACGATAGGAATGTTGGAAGCCCATCATCGGCATCTATCTCGCTGTCTTCACTGGTTGAACCCGGTAAGGCTTTGGTAGGAGATACAATCAAAGTAACAGGTTATGTTGACGGTGTTGATGGCCGTACCAATGTCGATATTGATGTGAACGGTGAGGTTAAGGCTTCTACGGCTACAAGGCCTGATGGTTATTACCAGACATATATCAGAATGGATTCGATAGGTGTTAAGACTGTTAGAGCAAGGTCTGGAGGTGTCTCGGCTTCTGAGGAGGTTGAGGTTCTTCCGACTGCTGCTGTGTACAGTGTCGAGGCTCCGAGACAGGTGTTTGAAGGAGATAGCTTTGATGTCTGTGCGGATGTAGAGTCTCAGATCGAGCCAAAACTATTACTTCTCAGGGATGGAGAAGTAGTTCAAACCAAGTATGGCAGTGGAGAAGTATGTTTCGAGGAGGAAGGATTTGAATCTGGGACACATGTCTATGAAGTTACTGCTGTTACTCCTGGTGGAGCAAGTACTGCCAAGACTTCGGTCAGGGTTTTGGAGGCAGCTCCTGAAACAACTTCGTTCCCAGGTCAGATTGCGGCCGTTGAGTCGGAAGAAGGTTTGATCAAGGTTGAGTTGTACAACAATAACTCTGAGAGAAAGACCTACAACATGGAGTTAACTGGTCTTCCAAGTACTTGGACTAGTCAGACAAGTAAACAGGTAATCCTTGACACAGGTCAAAGGGAAACTGTGTACTTCTACCTTACTCCTAGAGGGGAAGGAACTTACAGACCGGAAGTAGAAGTATCCTCAGCTGGAGAAACAGTTTACAGCAGTGAGGTTGACTTGGAGGTTGGCGGTCAGAAACAGAACAGAGGGAATTCACTGACTCGCTTTATTTCCAATCTCTTATCTTTTTAGTAACTTTTCTTTTACCCTTGCATTGAATCGCATATTTACTACCTAGGGATATATAAAATTTGAAGTGAGTGTTATTCTATGGTGACAATTCAACAGATGAACTTGAACAAACTTACAATAATCGCAACATTTATCGCAATATTTGCTACTCTAACGGCGGCTTCGCCGGCAGAACTAACAGTTTTTCCGGAGGAATCAAGCACTAGAATTGATTCCTTCACATCCTACGAAGTGGAAGTTGAGAATGTAGGACCGGTCGAAGACACATATACATTTACCAGTTCAAGCACTTCTGAAATTGATATAGCTCCTCAAAAAATTGATAACTTGGAACCGGGGGCAAGCGAGACAGTTAATGTATGGTATAATCCTTCTCAGGATAGAGATGAAGGAACCTACAGTTACACATTGACAGCAACCTCCAGAGCAACAGGAGACAGCTACACCGGCCAGATTACAGCAGAAGTAATCAGAGAACACGATGTAAATATTGAAGTATCTGAAACCAGTCAAACAGTTTGTAGAGGAGAACAGGCAACATACACAATGGAAGTAACCAACGATGGAATACAGCAAGAAGAATACCAGTTAAGTACTGATTACGGACAGCTATCACAGAACACTGTAACTCTAGAGGATGGAGAAACCAAAGAGGTAACCTTAACAGCGACTTCACAAGAAGAAGCTCAGGAAAGTTTCAATGTCAGAGCAACAAGTACCACAAGCTATGCACAGACAATTCAGAATATACAGTTCAACGCTGAAACCTGCTACTCATCAGAAACCTCGGTAACACCTGAAGACCAGGAAGTTGCAGCAGGCAACGCAGCAAGTTACGATGTAACAATCAGGAACACAGGAACTAACGAAGACGAATTCACTCTCTCATCGAACACAGGAGAATTCACGGAAAACCCTGTAACGGTTGAAGGAGAATCCTCAGAAACAGTTCAGTTACAGGTTACACCAGAGGAACTTGGACAGACCAACATCGAATTAAGTTCTGAAGGTAAAAGCAGTTCAACAAGTTCAGCTAGCCTAAACTCCTACAACGGCAACGACATGGATGTCAGCTTTGAAGCCGGGACAGTCAATGTATGTGAAACAGATCAGGCATCGGTCAACGCATTGATAGAAAACACAGGAGAAACAGAAGAGACATTCACACTTCAGACAGACAGAGGAACAATCCAGACAGAAGAACTAACACTTGAACCAGGAGAATCAGACACAGTTGAAACAGTCGTAGATGCCACACAGTTAGAGACAGGAAGCCATGAAGTAACAGTAACAGCCACAGCATCAACATTCGAAGAACCACAGAAATCCCAGACATCCACGGTTAATGTAGAGAACTGCTGGGACATCTCAATGAATGTAGTCCCACAGGTAGCAAGTGCAGGCGAAAACAGGAGTACAGTCTACGAAATCAACTTGGAGAACACAGGAACAAGAGAAAACACTTACGAACTCAGCTACACAGGACCAGAATGGGTTAGCATCAAACCAGACAACGTAACAGTAGAACCAGGGCAGACAGGCAACGCCTACATGTACGCAGGAATCCCATTCAAGAAAGAAGGAAATGTCCAAATCACAGCAACAGCAGTAGGAACAAACACAACAGCAAGCCAAACAGTAGAACTAGTCATAGGAAAAGAAATAGAACAAGCAATTCAAGACAGTTCCAACAACCTGACAGGAATAACAGGAGCATTCAGCCAAGCAGTAACAAGTACCGGAGCAGCAGGAAAACTCCTACTCGCAATCCTACTCGCAGCAGGAATCACAGGAACAATCCTGCTGAGGAACTAAAATTCTTCTTCTTTTTACTTATTTAATGATATACCTGAGAGAGTTTTTGAGCCTAGTTGAAGGTAAAAGTGAATGTTTCTGTATAAAATTCGCTGCCTTCGTCTATTGTAACTTCAAACTCTGTTCCATCTTTTAATGTAGTTATTCCTGTTTCTTCTGGTCCAAACAACCTGTTTCGGTCTTCGGTTGGTATCTCTATCCTTTTTCTATCTCCAACAGTTTCAGAGTTGTCGGTTGAGAATGAACCTCCATCACTGTTTGAGACCTCCATACTGATTGTTTTTCTATCGGAATAGATGAAACCTTTGAACCATAACTCTATCGGAACTTCTTCAACACTGAAATCGTTTCCACCTTCATTGTTGATTTTCCCTGTTTCCCCGCCTAAACTTACTTCGTAGCTGTAATCTAAAGATTCCTCACTTGAAGAATCATGTTCATCATCTTTTTCATCATCGCTGTCTTCATCCTCATCTGTACTGTCGCCCCTGCCGAAAGGCTCAAAACTAAAGGTTTCTTCCTGCCATACCTCACTGGAATCACTGCTTCTTACTTCGACCTTGAACTCTGTCTCTCCATCCATCTCATAAACTGAACCTTCTTCGACCTCGCTTTCGCTGCTGACTCCCCACCAGCCGCCTACAGAAGGATTCTTAACTACTTCACCGGATCCTCCAAACTCCATAGACTCCCCTGTATCTTTATTCTCCACATAAATATTTCTTTCAACTTCCTCTTCGGTCTCGGAGACAAAACTACCGTCAATTAAACCATCATACATCTCATAACTTAATTCTCTTTCTTGATCGCCATCCTTGCCGTTTGAAACTAAAATATTCTCACCTTCCTTGAAATAAAGGTTTCCTAAGCTCATTTCCTCTGAATTAGTTGATTCATAATTTATGTTGCATGAATTTGTTGGCCAGACAAATATTCCTTTGTTGAGTCCTCTTGAGTCGTGATTATCTAGGTCTATTATGTTTCCTCCGGTTTCGGTATAGTAGTAGCTTTCTAAACTTCCTTTACTTATATCGCACTCTTCTTCAAGTACTTCATCGTTTTGAGGAGGTTTTATCAAGTTCCATTCGCCTGAATTCAAGTCTACATCTTCATCCCACTCAGAATTAATGGTTTCAAGTGTGCAAGAGTCAGAAACCCATCCATAGTATGCTTTCCAAGGATATAATTCTTCTACCTCCTCATAATCTCCTTGTCTCTCTTGTTCAAAGAAAAAGTTGTCTGTTCCTTCAACAGGCCTAAAATCACAGTCGCTTGAGCCGGTTAGTTCTGATTCACTTATTTCAGAAGAAACGCTGAATGTGTTCCAACCTTCTTCAAGTTCTACGGATCCTGCAACTGAACTAGCAGAAATAATTGAGAAGAACAATAAGTAGAAAAGTGGTTTTTTCACTTGATATCCACCTTAACTGTCTATTCCGCCTGGTTCTTCATCAGGTCCTTCGTCTCCTGAACTGCTATCATCATCTTCTGTGTCGCTTGGGGAGTCGCCTGCTCCTCTGCGTCCTTCTACTGTTACTGTTGTTTGGTCTTCTTTCATGTAGTTGTATTCTGCGGTTACTTGGATGTTTGCTGTTTGTTCGTCTTGACTTGCTAGGTTGTTTGCGGTCATTGTGTAGCATTGGAAGCCTTCGTTTCCACTGACTAGTTCTACTGTTTGGTCTCCGTCTTTTGGCTCGAATTCAATGTTTCCTACGTCAGGTAGAGTTAGTTTTACCTGGTTTTCGTCTTCTGAGTCAACATTCCATATTCTATCGTCTTCTGCTTCTCCGTTTCTGAATGTTGTTCCGCTTCCTGTGTTTGTCACTGTTATGCATATTTCTGATTGGACTGCGTCTGATGGTGATTCTCCTCCGTCTCTGTAGAATACTTTTGGTGTTGTTCCTTGGATTGATAGGTCGATTGGCCCTGAGCTGGTGTCTAGGTCTGCGTTGCTTCTTGTCATGTCTTCTTCGGTGAATCTTTCGCCTGACACGAGTGTCAGGTCTGATGTTCCGGTGGTTTCGTATCTGTAATATATTCTTGAGCTGAATGTGGTATCTATTTCTCTGCCTTGTCCGTAGGCTGGTGCTGTCATGGCTAGGCTTTTTTGTTTTGGCACTGATGGAGTGTTTTCGCCTGGTGCTCTAAGGTTTCCGAAGGACAGTGTTCTCTTTGTTTTGTCTCTTATTGCTCCGCCGTCTGAGCTTCTCCATGCTTCGCTTTGGCTTGGACTGTCTGCCCATGTTGGACCGAATATTCTTGCGGCTACTCTTTCAGCGTCTGCGTCTCCTGTGTTTTCGAGTTCTAGGTTTAGGTTTACTCTTCTGTCTGCTGTGGCAGGACTTGGTGTTGCTTCGAAAGTGTTTACTGAGATAGGTCCTGTTGTTGTTTCTTGAGTGTTTGTTCCGCCTGTTGCGCATCCTGAGGCGATTATTGCTGTGAATAGTAGTATTGTTAGTTGTCTTTTTTGACGTTTCATTGGTTGTTTACTACCTGTATGTCAAGGTTTGGGCTTTTGATGTATTTATAAGATGTGGTTAGGAAAATGTTTTTTGTACCTGTTGAACCTGACTCAAGGTTACAACTGTATTCTACTGTGTTTTCGATGACTGGTTCTTCTTCGTTTGGACATTCTTCTAGTATGTCGTTTGGGTTGTATGTTAGGTCGTAGTTGCCTTCTACTCTGCCTGGCCCTACATTTCTTATTTGGAAATTTAATGGGTTGGGGCTGGACTGGGAGGTGGGTGTTTGACCGTTGATGGTTATTTCGATGTTTCCGTTGCTATCTGTTATAGTTGTTTCTCCGCTGTTTTTGATGTTGCTGAGTTCTTGGTAGTCTATCTTTAATGGTTCAGTGTTTTCGAAACTTGTGGAATAAGCTAATCTTAGTTTTATCGGTGTGGGTTTGGAGTCGAACCCTTCTATGAAGTCTTCTCCAGGTGCTTTGACTGTCCATGAGCATGACATCCTCGGAACAATGTCTTCTCTTGCTGCTCTGATACTTTCTGAGCTACACTGCTTGTTCTCAACTTTTAGTTTTCCTTTGTTGAATATTTCCAGTGTCTCTATGTCTGTTGGATTGGTATTGTAGTTAGCTATTTCTACTTTGAGGTTGGCTTCCTGCTCTGGGATAAGTGTATTATCGCTTATACTGAAATCTTCCACGACTACACCTTGTCCGCTACTAGTTCCTGATTCTGAGGCACATCCTGAAGCCAAGATAGCTACTATCCCCAGTAGTACTATTTTATGATTCACTTCTCTTCACCTTTACCGTCCTGCTACCGACATCTTTGACAAATGTGTAATCTACTGTGTATCTTATCTCTCCTCTTATACTATCTACATCTAAGTCTGTGTCTTCTAACTGACAGTTATAGATTTCCTGGTTTCCTGAAGCAAGTTCCACACTATCTTCACTTCCACAGTCTCCTCTGAAATCAATGTTGTCGCTTGTCTCTATATTTAGATCGTTTGTTTCTATCAGTCCCTGGTATCCATTCTCAGAGTTGCCATTGTGGTATGCTGTTATTCTGATTGAGGGATTGTCTTCCTCAAGGAATATATCGTTTTTTCCTGTCGAACTCCCTAAAAGCTGGAAATCAAAAGTTAATGGTCCGCCAGACACATCCGACTTTAGGTTCGGAATATCTTCAACCTCTCTATCTTTCTTTATCTGGATTTGCTTGTAACCTGTCACGCTGTACTGGAAAGGAAGTTCAAAGTTCATGTCACAAGAGAAGCCAGATCTAGGAATAGTTCTACTATCATCTTGCTTTAGACCCCAGCTTAATCTCAGTCTTTCGTTGGTGTCCAGATTGAAACTTGTAGAATTTCCATCTGCAACAGTAGATGATGAAACTGTAAACTCATCTATCTCAAAAACATCAGGACAGTGATTAACTAAGACATCACGACCCTCTTCACCTACATTTACTTCTCCTCCAAGTTTTCCTGCGTTCACTGCCTCTAATCTAGCAAAGGCTTCACCTCCTGAGAAAACCTCTCTAGGCTCAACAGTAAACTCGTTAACCTGAATCCCTCCGCCTGAACTGGAGGCACATCCGGTGGAAACCAAAGCAAGAATAAACAATATTATTACATTTCTGTCCATGACAATTATTATGTCTTCGGAGTTTAAAAGAACTTTTCAAGATGCAAAACTGCCTGAAGTAGCCCTCTACGCAGCCATAGCCGCAACCACATCAATACACCTAACTAGTTTCCACTACATGATACAGTTCCTAGGCTCAACGATAGTTGCAGGAACAGTATTCTTGCTGGAAAAAAAGATTTTGAATTTTAAGAAATCAAAAAAATATTTCTTACTTTTTTCTGTCTTGGCAGTGTTATCTTCACAATTTTTCACTAGTTTATTAGCTTCTTTTTTCGTTATAGGGATAATTCTAATTCCATCAATCTTTTTTCAAGACTTGAAACTTCCAGCACTTGCTATCTTATCTCATATAGCTGATATATTTTCCACACGACTATTGCTTCCAAAAGGATCGGAACTAAATCCAGTGGCAAATCTATTTATCAAAATAAATCCTCGCCTTGGTCTTTCGCTGCTAAAAATATTATTTGTAGTAACGCCTGTAGTTTGGAGTATGAAAAATTTCGAAGAAGATGAAAGAACAATTTTCCTTAAATTTGTCTTTGCTTTGGGGGTTGGAATGGCTCTCAGGAACCTAATTTTATTCAATTAAGTACTGTTTTTATGATTATTTGCTCTGGCAATATCCCTGTGGATGATTCTCACATCCAGCTGCCTCATTACATTCTTCTCCATAACTAAGAGATCCACAAGATGTCGCACCTTCTTCACTATTAGTATCACTACCTCCGTATGAATTGCATGTACTGCTCATCGCATTCCAAAAGCATCTTTCATTTGGACAACTAGCACTGCTACCGAATTCACTACAGGCAGGTTCTCCAGAACTTCCTTCGCCTGAATTTTCCTCCTCGCTTCCATCCTCCTTGCCTCCTCCGCAGTCGGTATCTTCTTTGGATACTGCTTCCCAGTCTCCGCCCATGTTATTAAGAACTTTCGAGCCATCTAATGATTCCTTAAGTTCATCTTCATCTATTCCTGCGTATTCTCCTGTATCTTCTACTTCGCATGATAGCATATCTTCACTTAGTGAGTCTATCTCTACTGCTATTTCTCCATCCTCTATTCTTTTATCGGCCGTATTTGAGTCTTTGAAACCGTTTTCTCTAATTGAACATCCTTCTTCGTCGTCCCAGTCTTTGCATGTTGCGTATCTTTTCTGCCAGTATTTGTCCTCTTTTGGGTTTTCGGCTGATAGGATTGATTTGAAGTCGCCTGTCAGTGGTTTTACCATTTGGCAGTTCTTTTTTGAGCATTCTCTGTTGATGATGCTGAAGGATGAGGGTTCTTTGTAAGATTTTACCTTGTACTCTGATCTAACTGTGAACAGTAGTTCTTCTCCTGTAGGATTGATATCTTCTAGTTCATCTTCTTTTAATTGGAATTTACATCTCATCTGTGTTATTGATCCTGTGTTGTCGTTCAGCCATATGTCATCTTGCTCATTCTGGATTTGGGTCCATTTATCTCCACTTATCTTATACTCGTTTTCTCCTTCCCCTTCTTGAAGGTCTTTACATTTTGCTATATCTTCTAACCGTGTTTTTGAGGAGTCTATCAGTGTGAAGTCTTGAAGCTGATACCCTATATTATCTTTCTTCGTTTGAATGCCGAATAACGCTCTTTCGGATATAGGACTTAGTTCTCCGCTAGCATTGAAGAATTGGAAAGGTTCTCTGGTTAATACGAAGTAAGTTCTGACTGGTGTATCGGGAGCCTTTGAGCGTGCTGGCTCTGAGTTATCAATACCGCTTTCATCATTTAAGTAGCTTCTACTCATTCCTCGAGCTTTTAAAGTAGCTGTTGTTGCATAATCGTACTTTGCTGCTACCTCAACTAATCTGTCGTCCTTAAATCCTCCTGGCTGCAGTAATCCACAGTTGGCGAGGTTTAATCCTTCCCCCTTACCATCTTCCTGCCAGTTCAATGGTGTAGCGCTTTCACCAGGAACTAGTAAATCGCCGGTGTCTCCGAACTCTCCGCCACCTTTCTCCAGGTCAAGCCAACCGGAAGTACATGCTTCCTGATTCTCAGTAACACCTGGATCGTAAATATTAACCTTGTAATCTATGTTGGAGGCCTCTATACCGTACTGCCCCTGTCTCTCATTCTTCAAAGTAAAACTTATTGGAATATTGTAGTCAGGATCATAAATCCTAAGAGGGATTTCATTTTGCTGCCCTTCAACCCTCAAATTCTCAATCCTGAGATCGAAGGTATCGCCGGTATTCTTAGAACTGGTACCTCCACCAGCACCTACAGTAGACTGATTCAACAAAAACTCTTGGAAACAACCTGCACTGGCTAAACAAGTGCCTGTCTCAGCTGCATTACTTGCACCGCCTAGTAGACCGCTAAAAAGTCCTCCTCCAGCATCTCTAGCAGCAGAAGCCTCGGCTCCGAAGGCAGTACCGAAAATATCAAGATAACCTGCTCCGCCACCAATGAGGCTCATTACGAAGAAAGCTCCAACACCAAACAAACCTATTATTCCCACCAGTTTCACTATGCTCCAGATATTGAAGTCTCCTGGCAGACTGATTCCTCCGCTATCATCAGGTTTCTGAATTTCTCCCCTTCTCTCAGCAGCTGACCAGTCGTTACTATTTCTGTTTCGATACCGTTGATATCTTGATTGATTTCTTGAATTTTGTCTAGGTTCTTTTTCTTCATCCCTACCTCCTAAAAACCCTAATAGAGAGCTGTTGTCATCTTCATTACCTAAAAGTCCTGATGAGCTATTATTGTCTTCATCTTCGTCTCCGCCTTCCATCAAGTGAATTAAACTTGTGCCTGGAATTGGTATAGCTCCAATCAGTGCGTATTTGAGGTTCTGGTCACTGAAAAGTATTAGATATAGTAGATCCCCCGATACTGATATCTCTCCAAATATTGTTTTGAATATTTTCTTCTTTAATGATGCCATGGTTTCGATTGACTATCTTTAGTTTTGCTTAGATGTTATTTTTAGGTTTTGCATGTTGAATGTTGTGTTGCTGTTGATTTGTAGTGTGTTTTCTGTTTCTAAGTTGTCGTCGTTTATGTTTATGGTGTTTTCTCCGCTTTGAGGGTTGATTTGTGTGGTGTTTTCGTTTAGTGTTAGTTGGATTGGTTCTGTGTTGGTTATGCGGGTGTAGTCGAAGTTGAGTGTTTCTTGGGTGTTTTCTCTTTGTATGTAGTTGAGTGTTGTTTGGTTTATTTGGAAGTTGATGTTTTGGTTGGCTGGCTGGGTGTTGGTGGCGTATCTTACTTGTATTTCTGCGTTTTCTACTGTGTATTTGCTTTGTCCGTTTGTTTGGAATTGTATGGTGTTGTATCCTGTGGTGAGGTCTGCGTTTTGTGGTGTTAGTGTTGTTTCTTGTATGCTTCTTCCTGTGGCTTGGCTGAATACTTGTCTGTCATTTACTTCTACTTCTAGTGGTTGGTCAGGTATTGATGAGTCTGTGGGTATTTGGAAGGTGAGGTTGCTGGGACGGAAGTTTTCTAGTTCGTGTTGGTAGATTTCGAAGTGGTTTTGGTAGTCGTGGAATTTTCTGTCGTTTACTGTGACTTCTAGGTCTTCTATGCTGTATGTTGCTTTTCCTATTAGTCCTGTTTTGGTTGTTCCGATTATTATCTTGTTCATACCTGGGTTGAAGTTTTCTTTTGAAATATTGATTTCTGGTGTGGCTTCAGATACTGTAGCTGCTTTAAATACTTCTTCGCCGTTTACTTCTGCGTATATTTTTCCTTTGCCTTCTCTCCCTAGTACTTCGAAGTTTATCTGTCCTTGACCTGGCTGTGTCGCGTTGTAGTTAATTATTATCTGGTCTTGGCTTAGTAGTTGGTTGGATATTGTTTCTCTGTCTGATATGTATGCTTGAATGTTTCCTCGTGTTTCTCCGACTGTGAAGCTACCTATTTTTTCTGTTCTGAAATCTGGGTTGGCCTCACCTATCGTCCCGGGACTGGAACTGTATACTGTTATGGTTTCAGGGTTTGATCCGGTTCCTAGGTTTCCTGCTTCTGTTGTTATCCATATCATTCCGAAGATTGCGAGTCCTAAGACAACTACTACGGCAAATCCGTCACTCATATTTACGGTTTTGTTGTGCATGTTTTTATTTTATCCGTCTAAAACACCGGTGTGAAACTACTCAAAAAGAACCGTGAAGAGAATTTTGTGGAGATTGAGGTTGAGAACAGTGATGATTTGTGGCATTTGAAACAGATTGTTGGCGAGGGTGACAGTGTCAGGATGAAGACTCAGAGAACCAAGTTGGATGGCCGTGAGAAGAAGACCTGCACCTTGACACTGGAGGTGGAGAAGTTGGAGTACCAGGAGGACCGTCTGCGTGTTACTGGAGAGATTTCAGAAGGAGCAGAAGACATCGAACTAGGATACCATACATTCAACATTGAACCCGGCAAACGGTTCAAACTTTACAAAGAATTCACAGATGAAGAATGGAATGGCTTGATCGAGGCTGAACAGAAAGAGCCGTATACAGTATTGTTTTGCTTGGTTCAGAAGGGAGAAGCTGATTTCTATATTGTGGAGGAGTCTGGTATTAAGGATTTGTCGGAGATTGACCGTAATATTCCAGGTAAACTGTATGATGATCAGGATTCGGGTGCTGACTTCTTCCAAGAAGTGAAAAAGTATATTGAGAGGACTGCAGAGAAAGTTGACAAGATTGTCTTAGCAGGTCCTGGCTTTGCGAAGGACCGATTGGAGAACCTTCTCAGCGATGAAGTCAAAGATAAAATTATGGTTCAAGATACCTCAGTCACTGGTAAAACCGGTCTTCATGAGGCAGTGAAGAGAGGAGCTTTGGATAGAGTTGTTAAAGATTCCAGGATTTCTAAGGAGTCAGCAGCGATAGAAGAACTCTTGGATATGTTAAGGGAAGATGGACTGGCTTCGTATGGTGGACCTGTGAAAGAACTGGCGGAGATTGGTGCTGTTGAGAAGCTTTTGATAACTCCTAAAAAGAAGAGAGAGGATAAGGAGCTAGCTAAACAGGTTGAGCGTCAGGGTGGAGAGGTTCAGGTAGTCCATACCGATCATGAGTCTGGTGAAAGATTGGAGAACTTTGGAGGAGTGGCTGCCATTCTAAGGTATAACCCTAACTAGTTTTCTTCAGGTCTGTCAGCTAATGTCAGAGGTACTTCTACTTCCTCTCCATTTCTAAGCACTGTTATTGTTATTTCTTCTCCTACTTCTGCTTCTCTAGCTAGGTATTGTAGGACATCTTCGAGGTTGTTCATTTCTTGTCCGTTAATTCCTATTATTATGTCTCCTCCAACTGTGTATATCCCTCTTTCTGTTTCTATTGTTCTATTGCCTGGCCTTATTCCTGCTTCTCTGGCGGGTCCGTTTTCTGATGTGTTCATGACTAGGAATCCTTGTGTGGAGTTAAGGTTCATTGCGTCTGCTATTTCTTGGTTGACATTGGTGCCTCTAACTCCTATCCATGGATGGCCAGCTTCTCCTTGTTCTATTATCTGTGGTGCAACTCGTTTGACTGTATTTGAGGGTACTGCGAATCCTATTCCAGAGAATGTTCCTGTGTTGGTTTCGATTGCAGTGTTTACTCCTATTACTTCTCCTTCTCTGTTTAGTAGTGGGCCTCCACTGTTTCCAGGGTTAATGGCTGCGTCTGTTTGTATTACATCTCTGATTCTGAATCCTTCTAGTCCTATTTCTTGTACTGGTAGGCTTCTGCCTACTTGTGAGATATATCCTGCTGTAAGAGAGTTTCCTAGTCCAAATGGTCCTCCCATTGCGATTGCTTTTTGCCCTGGCTGTACCTGTGTTGAGTTGGCTAGTTGAAGAGGTTTGAGCCCTGATTTGTCTACTTTGAGTACTGCCAGGTCGGTGTATGGGTCATCGCCGATGATTTCTGCTTGTTTGGTTGTTTCGTCTGAGAATCTTATCTGTATGTTGTTTGCGTTGTCTATGACATGTTCGTTGGTTATTATGTATCCGTTTTTGCTGTATATGAATCCTGAACCCTGTGATTCTTCGTTTCCTCTGGCGTTGACTATAACTACTGAAGGATCTACTTTCTGATATAAGGCGCTTAATCCGGCTTCGGATCCATTTATGTATTTTATTTGTGTTGAGCTTTGCTCTGCTATCTTATCGTTTATCCTATCAATTTCTTGGTCCATTTGTTGGTATACTAGTCCTGATCCTAGTGCTCCTCCAGCGAACACTGCTGCGACGATTAAGAATGATACGCGGTCAGCGCTAATTTCCATATTTAACTATGTGTAGGTGAAGCTTTTCAATCTTTAATGTAAACATTTTTTATATGGAAAACCGTTTTCTGGACAAAATTTACAGATTATCGCCGTTGGGAAGAGCAGATAAAAAGATCAGAAACCACATGCTTACTGAATTGAATGAGAATGAGTTACAAGAGTATGATAATTCTGTTGAGAGATACCGTAAAACACTTGTAATCAAGAATGGTTTGCGTGCGCTCCTTTATGCTTCTGTTATAACATCGGCTGCAGCAACATTTAATGTAGACTTATCTATAATAAGTCGGATAGCTTCTTACCTAGGCTTCACGGTTATTCTATCGTTTTACATGTTGACAAGTTATCTCGCGGCTATTTATAAAGAAGATTACCATGTACAAAGAGATAAAGCACTCAATAGAATGAATTAGTCGCCGGAGCTGGGATTTGAACCCAGGAGAGGCGGGTATGCCTCACCGGTTCTCAAGACCGGCACAATTAGCCAAACTCTGTCACTCCGGCGCGATTGTTATGCTAATCGCACGCAATAAGGCATTCAAGAATGCCGTCTCAGTCTGTAAAAAACAACTTCTGTAGAATCTTTAAATTAGGAAAGGATGAGAAAAATTAGAAGACTTATTCCATTAGTTCGATTTCGATGTCTACTCCTTCTGGTACATGTACCCGCATGACTTGTCGAAGTGCTCTTTCACTGTCTTTGACATCAATTAGTCTTTTGTGGACATGCATTTCGTATCTTTCTATCGTCGAGCTTCCTTCTCCGTCTGGTGCTTTTCTTGTTGCTATGTCCATGTTTTTGGTTGGAAGTGGTACTGGTCCGGAGATTTCGGCGTCGTATTCGTCCCCGATCTCTACTATTTCTTCTGCCAAGTCGTCAACTTTTTCTTGGCTTGTACTTCTAAGCTTTACACGAGCCTGCTGCATACAATCTTATCTGGAGTTAACTATTATAAATGGTTTATCTATCTTCTAAAGGAAAGCCTTCTTTAGCGCAATAAATGAAAAGGAGTACTGAGAAAATGGTTATAGGCATTCCAATAGCGAAATAGGTTATTGCAGTGTTTTGAGTTATAATGCCTGACTCGCTTAAGCCAAAGAGTGAAAAAGTAATTCCTATTGCGAAAAGAAACTTTGAAACATCGTAGACGGCTTCTATTTGTCTCATAATGTAATCCAATTAAATAAGAAAAAAGAGTGAGAAAGAAGGTGATATGTGTTTATTCTTTCTCGTTGACTTCTAGTGCTTGTCCTGCGCCGACTGTTTGTCCCATGTCTCTGATGGCGAATCTTGCCATTTGTGGGATGTCGTCGTTTTCTTCTATGACTAAGGGTTGTTGTGGTGTGATTGTTACTTTGGCTGCTTGTCCTTGTTTGATGTAGTCTGGGTCTTCTTCCAGTGTTTCTCCTGTCTTTGGGTTCATTGTTTCGTGAAGGTCTGTGAATGTACAGCTTACTTGTGCTGTGTTG
>Ga0102939_1000397_pt1 | contig 16160 bp, 20 predicted proteins | sample SalPon2_B_H2O_MG_FD_78214 | JGI IMG/M metagenome (GOLD analysis project Ga0102939, IMG submission 78214) | Salt pond water microbial communities from South San Francisco under conditions of wetland restoration - Salt Pond MetaG R2_B_H2O_MG | ecosystem: Environmental > Aquatic > Non-marine Saline... | reverse complement strand
TCCGGACATGGGTCCGGCCGTCTCCGCCGATCAGGACGAGACGAACTTCGAGTACGTCTCCATCGCCCGCGAGGAGGGCGCGACGCTTCGGACCGGTGGGGGGCGACCGGCCGAACCGGAGTCGGGCTACTTCATCGAGCCGACGGTGTTCACTGACGTGAAGTCCTCGATGCGAATCGCCCAGGAGGAGGTGTTCGGGCCGGTCCTCTCGATCATCGAGGTGGCCGACTTCGACGAGGCGATCCGCGTCGCGAACGACGTGGAGTTCGGCCTCTCGGCGAGCGTCTTCACCGCCGATATGGCGCGGTGGCGCGAGTTCGTCGACCGGGTCGAGGCCGGCGTGATCAAGGTGAACGGGACGACGAGCGGCTCGCAGATCCAGATGCCGTTCGGCGGCATGAAGGCGTCGTCGTCGGAGACGGCGAAGGAACTCGGCCAGCGGGCCTACGAGTTCTACACCCACGAGAAATCGGTCTACCGGACGGATCCATAGGGGGATCGACTGTCCACGGCGGGATCGAAGCCGGGCCTGCACAACACCTAAGAGGGAACCTCGCGAACGCGACGCACGTTCGACGATGGGTGTGACGCTGTACTCCAGAGAGGACGTAGAACGCCGACTCGACCTCGACGAGGCGTTGGACGTGGTGGAACGGACGTACGCCGAGAGCGCACGGGGGCGAGTGCTGAACCCGTCGAAGCTGACGATGCATCTCGGCGACGACGGCGGGTGGCCGGACGCGGACGCCTTCTCGATCGATATGCCCGCGTACGTCGACTGGCTCGGCGTCGCGGGGACGAAGTGGGCCGTCGCGACGTGGGGCGTCGACGCACAGTCCCCGATCAGTTCGCTCGTGTTGCTGTTCGACCTCGACCGCGGCGCGTTCACCGCGGTCATGGAGGGCATGTATCTGACCGGCGTCCGCACGGCCTTACAGTCCGTCGTCGGGCTGCGACGGCTGACGGCGACGGCGCCGAGGACGGTCGGCGTCGTCGGTGCCGGGTTCCAGGCCCGGTTCCAACTCCTCGTGATCGACCACCTGCTCGATATCGAGACGTTCCGGCTCTACGACGTCGACGGCGAGCGCGCCCGCTCGCTCGCGGCGGCCGTCGACCCGGAACTCGACGCGGCAACGGTCGTCGACGATTCGGCCGCGAGCGTCGCCGAGAGCGACGCCGTCGTGACCGTCACCGATTCGAAGACGCCGGTGCTGGACGAGGCGTGGCTCGACGAGCCGTCGCTCGTCGTCGCGCTCGGATCGTACCGGGAGTTGCCGGACGCGACGATACGCGGGGCCGACCACCTCGTCGTCGACCATCCGGAACAGTGTCTCCAGCGGGGGGCGCTGGCCGACCTTGCCTCGCGGGGCGAACTCGACGCCGACGACTTGGACGCGACGATTGGCGACGTGGTCGACGGCGAGTACGAGGCGTCGATCGGACGCGACGAGCGCGTCGTCTTCGTTCCGATCGGGGTCGGCGCCCTCGACGTCGCCATCGCCGAGCGCCTGCGCCGAGGCGAGGGCGGCGGCGCGCTCGACGAGTTCGCCTTCGTGTGAGCCTAGGGGTCGAACCGCGAGATGGCGAATCGGTCGATCGGGTGATCGGTCGCTCCCCTCGTCGCCAGATCGGCGAGGATTTCGCCGACGACGGGCGCGAATTTGAACCCGTGGCCCGAGAAGCCCGCGCCGACGACGACGTTGTCGTGGTCGGGATGCACGTCCAGCAGGAAGTCCCGATCGGGTGTGTTGGTGTACAGACAGTCCACGAGCCGCATGGTCGGTCCCGCTCCGGTGGGAGCGTACTCGTCGGCGAATCGCCGGAGAACCGCCTCGTCGTCGCGGGTCGGCTCGCGGCGTAGCTCCTCGACCGCACCGGTCTCGCCGCGATGGTGGTGTTTACCGAGTTTGAACCCCGGCACCTCGAAGGCGGGGAACCCGTAGTAGTTGCCCTCGGGCACGTCCGCGACGAACACGGGGAACTGCTCGGGCGTGAACCGCTCGGGAGCGGTCGGCTGAAACCACCCGAGAACCTGTCGCTCGGGGGCGAGGATCGGGGCGAGCGTCGGAAACAGCTCGCCCGTCCACGCGCCGACGGTGGTGACGAGCGTCTCCGCGGTGTACGTTCCGCGGTCGGTGACGACGCGGACGCCGGATTCGTCCGCCGTCCACTCCTGGACGCGTTCACGGGCGTGGATCGTCGCGCCCCGTGTCTGTGCCGCCTGGACGTGGGCGACGACGGACTGCTCGGCGTGAGCGAACCCGCCGTCGGGCTGGTAGACCGCGCGGTACTCGTCCGGCAGGTCGAGCCCTCCCGGTCGCTCGGTCAGTTCCCGGCCGGTCAACACCGTGTGTTCGAGGTCGTGGACCGCACAGGACTCCTTCGACCCGGTGAACACGTCGCTATCGGGCGGCCCGAAATCGAGCGAGCCGGTCCGGTAGAACAGCTGTCGGTCGTGTTCGGCCTCCAGTTCCGTCCACAGGTCGAGCGACCGCTGGACGAGCGGAACGTAGTCCGGGTGCTTGAACTGCGGAACGCGGACGATGCGTGTCACGCCGTGTGAGGAGCCCTTCGCGTGTGGCACGTCGAAGCGCTCGATGCCGAGGACGTCGACGCCGCGCCGGGCCAGATGTGACGCGGCCGCACTCCCCATGCCGCCGACGCCGAGGACGATGACATCGTAGTCGGGCGTCATCAGTAGGGCTTGGTGAAGTACGGCTCCTCGAACATCGTCAGCGTCCGTCCGAGTCCCGCGGCGGTCGCGTTTTCGTACACCTCGTTCGTCCACGCCACGTCCTCCATCGGGAGGCCAGGCGAGTAGAGTATCGACCGCCCCTCGGTCGGCGCCGTATCCTCGCCGCCGACGAGTTCGTGGAGCGCCCGCAAGTCGGCGCGGTCGATGTCGAGGCCGAGGCCGTAGTCGACGGCGGCGCCCAGTCGGTTCATCACCTCCCAGTCGACCTGCTCGGCGAACTCCAGCGCGTTCCGACGAACGTCACAGAAGATCCGGTCGGCATCGAACGCGTCGAGCGGCGTCCGCAGGTCGCCGAGCGGGATGACCAACGAGTCGTCGGCCAGCCACGAGCCCTCGATGGCCGGCGGCGGGTCGGCGGTGGTGGCGACGACGGTCACGTCGGCGCCACGGACGGCCGCGGCGAGCGCCGGTTCGGGCGTGATGTCCGCGTCGACGTCGTCGCGCATCTCGGCTTCGAACGCCTCGGCTTTCCACTCCGTCGGGTGGTGGATCCGGATCTCCTCCAGGGAATCGAGCGCGGCATCGAGTCCCAGCGCAGCGGTCTGTCCGATGACGCCGGGGCCGAGTATCGTCGCCGTCGTCGCGCGGTCGCCCTGGATGGACGCCGCCCCCAGCCCGGCCATCGCGCCGGTGCGCATCGCGCTCGACACCTGCCCGTCCATCAGGAAGAGCGGCTGTCCGCTGGTCGGATCGTTGAGCGTCATCGTGTGTATCGACCGTGGCAACCCACGTTCGGACGGATTGGCGACGTTCGATCCGTACCACTTGATGCCCATCATGTGGATATCGCCGCCGACGTACGCCGGCATCGCGCTGAACCGTCGGTCCGGGCCGGCGTCGAACGCCTCGGCGTTTTTCAGGTTGCCGGGGAACGTCGTCACGTGCCCGTGCATGTGTTCGTCGGGGTTCCCCATGAGCACCTGGCCGCGGTTGTAGAGGTCGAAGACGTACGCCATCGTCTCGACGCATCGATCCATCTCGACGATACCGGCCTCGAGCGCCGCCTCCTGTGACAGGAAGCGCAGCTCGACTGGCTGTCGCTCTGGCATTACGTCGCCAGTCGACCCGCTTGTATATACCTCTGTTGACGATGTCGACGAACCGGACGCGCGTCAACGTCCCAGTCGCCGCTCGGCCGGCGTGACGAGAGTGTCAGAAGATTTTTACTGGGGAGCTGTCATAATGACAACATGGTGATCCTAGCAGCAATCGACGACACGGACGGCGCGACAACCGTACTCGACGAGGCGGGACGGCTCGCGGCTGACCTCGGCGAGGATCTGCACGCGGTCCACGTCATCGAGCGGTCGGAACTCGTCGAGGTCCTCGAGAAGGAAGTGGAGGGGCAGTCCTTCAGCGAGAACTACGAGGTACAGCAGGTCGGCGAGAACATCGTCGCCCGGGCGGCCGATCCGTCGAGGCCGGAGCCCTCAGTCTCGGTCCGCGTCGGTGATCCGGGTGGCGAGATCATGGCGTGTGCCGAAGAACTCGGGGCGCGGTACGTCGTCCTCGGCGGCCGGCAGCGCTCGCCCACGGGCAAGGCGCTGTTCGGGAGCGTCGCACAGAAGGTGCTCATCAACTCGCCGATGCCGGTGCTCAGCGTCTCGGTGCACTGACCGCGGCCCGCAGGGGTGGCCGTCCCCGGGCAACGGTGAGCAGAATTTATTATAGAATACTTATAGTTCCGGAGAATTATTCAGGTACTAGATGTTCTCGCCTGTATCGGTTAGTGCGTATTTTGCGGGCTTTTCGTGTCTTCTCACTGGTTTTGATCGATCGACACGAATCGAACTCGTTGACCCAATTTCGAGACGCGTAGGTCGGTATTTTCGGGGCTCTCGACGGTCCGAACCCGTTAAATCGGCAGTAATTGGGCACGAACACCGAGCAGAAAGTATACGATATCTATATTGTATTGCAAACTGATAATTTTTGACGTCCCCGTCGCCGATCACCTCGACCGTCGCGTGGGCCCCGGCGTCGCTAGCGCGACGCTGAAACACGTCGAACTGGAACCGGTGAGTGCCGACAGTCACGCCGTTCGCCGGGGAGAACTGAGACGGCGGGGGCGGCGTCACCAGCCGCGTCGACGGGACGCGGCCCCCCTCTCCCCCGTTGGCTTCCGCTCGCGACGCGTCACCGCGTGCTCACCGACCGGCGAGCGCGGAACCGCGGCTCCATCGGGTCGAGCGTCGTCCTACCAGGAGGTAGGTGAACCCGCCGAGCGTCGACGGGGAGACTCCCGTTCGATGCGAGGTCGTCGCCGGTCAGCCCGACCAGCCGCCGCGGATGTCGTCCGCGATCCGCTGGCGCCAAACGCTGTACGCCCCGTCACAGGCCTCGCTCTCGTCGAGGTGTCTCACGAACCCCTCGCCGGGAGACGGGAGCGCCTGTCCGCAAAACGGGCACTGGTTCGGATCCGTCCACGTTTCGCTGGCTGCCATGGTACGCTATACCACATCTACAGTTAAAAACATGACGTTCGTTTTTACATTCTCGTATTCTTCGCAACTATACACAGATCTAACGGCCATCGGCACAGAATATAGGACTTGAATCGGGTGAGAAGCGACAGTATTTTTATTTTGTTTGCCCGGGGCGACGCGGTCCGGGGGTGGCGTGCCGACGGCAACGCGTGTTCGGGGAGATGTGGTGGGGAATCACACGCGCGTCGCCGGAAGGGCACGCGCCCGGACACGACGCAGTACGGCGGGACAACGTATCTGCACTGTGGTGCGATCGACGAACGGTCCGGGGGCGGCGCGGGGACGACCCACGCCCCCGCGGCGTCGAGTTGCGGCGGGCCAGCCGACGGTGCCGTCGACGCCCGAAGGGTACATTTTTGTCCACACTCGCGGATATCGAACCGATGCAGGTACTCGTCACGGGGGGTGCGGGATTCATCGGCGGTCACCTCGCCGAGCGGTTCGTCGAAGCGGGCCACGACGTCGTCGTTCTCGACAACCTGAACGAGTTCTACGACACGGGGCTCAAGGAACGAAACGTCGAAGCGGGTCGGAGCGCCGCGGAGTACGGCGGCACGTACGAGTTCGTCGAGGGCGACATCCGGGATGCGGACCTCGTCGCCGAACTCGTCGGCGACGCGGACTACGTCTACCACCAGGCCGCCCGTGCCGGCGTCCGATCCAGCGTCGCGAACCCCCGGCTCTACGATGAAGTGAACGTCGACGGGACGCTGAACGTCCTCGACGCGGCCCGGGAGGACGGGATCGAACGCGTCGTCGTCGCGAGTTCGTCCTCGGTGTACGGCAAACCCCGATATCTCCCCTACGACGAGGAGCACCCGACGACGCCTGTCAGCCCCTACGGCGCGTCCAAACTGGCCGGCGAGCGCTACGCCTGCGCCTACGCCGAGGTGTACGACCTCCCCGTCGTTGCCCTGCGCTACTTCACTGTCTACGGGCCGCGCATGCGCCCGAACATGGCCATCTCCAACTTCGTCTCACGCTGCACGAACGACAACCCGCCCGTCGTCTACGGCGACGGCACCCAGACCCGCGATTTCACCTACATCGACGACGTGGTCGAAGCGAATCTGACGCTGCTGGAAACCGACGCCGCCGACGGCGAGGCCATCAACATCGGCAGCACCGACAACATCGAGATTCGAACCCTCGCCGAAGTGGTGCGCGATCAGTTGGCGCCCGACCTCGACCTGACGTTTGCCGAGCGCCACGACGCCGACGCCGAACACACCCACGCCGACACGTCGAAAGCCCGCGAGTTGCTGGGCTACGAGCCCTCGCATACGATCCGCGAGGGCGTCGGAAAGTTCGTCGAGTGGTACCAGGAGAACCGCGAGTGGTACGAGCCGCTCGTGTTGAACTCCTGAATCGGATCGGGATACCCACAGAGACATCGGCACCGCGGAACGGCGTGTTCGCCCAACGAATCCCCTTTTGACGGGCACAGTATTCGCGAACACTGCAGACTTGACATCCTCCGACCCCTTTATGCGTGAGCGGATGTCAAAGCGAAATCGTATGCAGGCCATCGTCCCCGCGGCCGGCGAGGGCACGCGGCTCCGGCCGCTGACGGCGGAGAGGCCGAAAGGCCTCGTCGAGGTGGCCGGGCGGCCGATACTGACACACGTCTTCGAGTCGCTTCGGGCGGCGGGAATCGACGACATCGTCGTCGTGGTTGGCTACCGCGGCGACGACATCGTCGACTACTACGGCGACCGCTTTCGGGACGTGTCGCTGACCTACGCCTGGCAGACCGAGCGCCTCGGCCTCGGCCACGCCGTGTCGACTGCGGCGGCACACGTCTCCGGTGACGTGGTGGTGTGGAACGGCGACAACGTCGGCGACCCGAACCTGTCGGCACTCGTCGACCGCCACCGAGCGACCGGCGCGGCCGCGACGTTGCTCGTCGACGAGGTGTCGCGAGCGCGGGCGCGAGAGGGTGCCGTCTTCGTCGTCGACGACGGAACCGTCACGGGACTGGTCGAGAAACCCGACGCTCCACCGTCGACGCTGATCCCGCGGGGCGTGTTCGCGTTCTCGCCACGGATCTTCGACGCGGTGGACCGCATCGAGCCCTCGGCGCGTGGGGAGTACGAACTCACCGATGCCGTGGATCTATTGGTCCGCGAGGGCGCGGGGGTGGAGACGGTGAGGATAGACGGCTGGCTGGTGAACGTAAATACGACGGCTGACGTCGAGCAGGCGTGCGAGCGACTCGGCGGTGGCGAGGGGATGGAGGGCGACGAGTCACCGAACGGGACGGATACTTAAGTCGCGGTCGGACGTACGTGTCGATCGTAGTGCGGTCGGACGGCCAATCTCCGCTCGCTTCCACATGTCCACCCGTCGTCGCTCCGATCCAGCGTCCGGCCGCGTGACGCTGGCGCTGACTGCCGTCTTCCTCCTCGCCTACCGTCTCGAACAGAATATCGCGTACGTGTTCGACATCACCCCCCGACAGCTCGTCACGCTGGATACGTTCCCGGCGAACGCGCTCACCCAGGTGTTCGCGCCAGTCCTCCACGCCAGCGGCGACCACCTCGTCGGCACGCTCGTGTGGGTCGTCCCCTTCGGGTACTTCTGCGAACGCCGCCGGCCCTGGCAGGATTACGTCGGCTTCGTCGTCGTTGCCGGCTTCCTCACGACGACGCTCGTCCCGACCCTGTTCGTCGTCCTCGGCGTCGCGCCCGGCCTGGGCATCGGCGGGAGCGGCGTTGCCCACGCGCTCGTCGGACGCGAGGCCACCGCACGCCTCCGGTCGCTCCCACGGTGGCGGTCGCTCTCACGCGTCGACGGGGGGATTCTGGCCGTCGCGGTGATCGGCCTCGTCCTCAATCTGCTCGGCTTCCTGAATCCCCCGGCCCGCGCCAGCGTCGTCGGCCACGCGACGGGGTTGGTCGTGGGGGTCGTCGCCGGCGTCGGGGAGCGGTACGTGTCGGTCGGTGGGGAGTAGGTCGTCACCTCGTGTATGAGACGCCGGCCGCTCGTCGTCCGAGCGGCGAGGCGAGCACTCTTTGGCGTCCACACCGATCGGACGGTATGCGCGGGTCACGCGACGGAGGACGGACCGCCAACCCGACCCCCGACGCCGATTCCGACGGAGTCGTCCTCCGGACGACGGCGCTCGGCGAGCGGAGCCCAACGGTCGAGACGGCTCTCCTCACCGTCGGCGTCTTCCTGATCCAGTATCCGCTCACCCTGGCCGGCTTCGTCGGCCTCTTCGCACTCGATCCGGGATTCCTTCGCGACCCCTGGACGCTCCTCACGAGCGTGTACGCCCACGGAAGTCCCGGCCACCTCCTCGGGAACCTGCTCGGCCTCGCCCTGTTCGGCGGCGTCGTCGAACGGGTGAGCTCCCGCGCCCGATTCCACGCGTTCGTCGTGCTGACCGGCGCGCTGTCGGGTGTGGCCGAGGTGACGCTCGGAAGCGTCGTGGCGCTCGATCCCAGGGCCGTCGTCGGCGCGTCGGGTGCCGTGTTCGGGCTGCTGGGCTACGCGATCACGGGCAACGGCCTCGCCGACCGACTGCTCCGGGCACTGGACCGGGTGACGGCGAGGCGTGGGGTCGTCACGCTCGTGCTGGTGGGGGTGGCCGTCCTGGTCGCCGTCGTCACGAGCGGCCCCCGGACCGCCGTCGTCGGCCACGCGGCCGGGCTCTCTATCGGCCTCCTCGCGGGACGGCGGCGCCTACTTCACGTTCGCCCGCGGTGAGTGCTCGTCTCGTCGAGCGGGCGAATCGGTTTTGCGTCGGGCGCCCCTCGTCTCGCTGTGAACCACGTCCCGGACGCGGCGCTCGACGCCGTCGACGACTTCGGCGAGGAACTGCTCACGGGGGCGCCGTCGCCGTTCGCCGTCCGACTGCGGTCCGACCTCCGGCTCCACGTTCGACCGTGCGGCGACGGCACCGCCCGCTGTCGGTACGAGACGGTCCATACGCAGTCGCCGCCGACGCTCCGCGACCGGGGGTCGTTCGTGACCACCATCGTCGACGGTATCGACGACCGGTTCCGGGAGTGGGGACTCGAACCCCCGGACGCGTACACCTACGTCGAGACGGTCGACGACTGGCATCGCTACGACGGGACGCTCCGGCATCCCTGATCGACGCCCGGACGCCGGACGACCGGGCGACTCACGAGCAAGGCGGCGTGTCGGCGCCTCGTCCTCGTCACGTCGCGCCGGTGCTCATCCGTCACAGCATACCGTGTATCCGATCTCGGCGTCCTGCAGGGTCGCGACCCGCTCGGTCAGCGCCTCTGCGGATTCGAACGGCCCGTACTTGCTCACGGTCGCCCCGTCGGCACGGAGTGCAAGACTCCAGTGACGCGCTCCCTCGGGCCCGTCACGTCGTTCGACGACCAGCGTCCGATCCGGGAGGCGGACCCGCAGCGCCGCCGTCGACCCGCCGTCGAGCGTCCAGTCGTCGCCGTCGAGGGCCGCTGCCACACGGGACCGGATCGACTCCGGGGGTGTCTCCGACACCATACAGTAACACTCGTGGGCCACGATATAATAACCGTCGTCGCGTCGCGCCGTGCTCGCGGTGACCGATCTCCGCATCGTCGCGGCGATATCGATCCGCCCCCCGTCCGCGGCCGAACCGGCGCGGTGCCCGGAGTCGACCAGCGGCCGGGAGGCCGGGAAGCCCCGAACTGGTTCAGAAAAATACCACGATAATTCAACTTTGATTATTTTCATCCCTAGAAAATTATATTATAGAGCAATTAAAACAACCATTGTACGCTTATGGAGACGATAATTGGAATTTCGTTGTTGGTTATCATCGGCGCCGTCGGAACGTGGATCGACGCGCGAGGACGGACGCCGCCGACCGAACGACGGCACCACCTGTTCGAAACCGAGGCCGGAGAGCGCACTAGGCCGTTCGGGGCAGCCACGGACGACCCGGTGGACGGGGCCGCGACCTGTCGAGGGTGCGGACGGCGTCTCGGGGCCGAACCGTACCGTTACTGTACCGACTGCCCCTCACCGCGTCGCTTCCGTGGATCCGACGCCGCGTGACGACCGCGGGTGGGGACCGATCGACGCGAAGGGTCGACGCCGCGTCGCCTTCCGCCCGTTTTTCTCCCTCCGCGTCTAGCTGTCCACATGGACGACGCGCTGGTACGGGAACTGCTGGCCGATCACTCTCGGAATCCACGGCACTACGGAGCGCTCTCGGACCCCGACGTTGAACGGCGGACGGAGAACCCACAGTGTGTCGGGCCGACCCATCCGGAGGGGGATCGGGTGACGCTCCAAGCGACGCTCACGGACGACGACCCGCCGGTCGTCGAATCCGTCCGGTTCACCGGGGCGGGCTGTACGCTCTCGCAGGCGAGTGCGTCGCTGCTGGCCGAACGGCTGGTCGGGACGCCCGTCGACGAGGCACTCGAGTGGGACCGGGACACCATCGAGAGCCTCGTCGGCATGGATCTGACGCCCTCGCGACTCCAGTGTGCGGAGTTGGTCCTCCTCGCGTTCCGACGGGGGGTCGCCGACCACGGGGTCGACGAGGCCGACTCGGCGTAACCGAGGCGTCAGTCGGAGGCCGCCGACCGGGTACTCCGATCGGCGTCGGTCGACTCGGCGCCGACGAACTCGAACCGGGCGCCGCCGTCGGCGCTGTCGGTGAGGTCCACGTCCCAGCCGTGAGCGTCGGCGATTCGGTCGACGATCGCTAGCCCGAAGCCAGTCCCGTCGGCCGACATCGAGACGCCAGGTTCGAACACCAGTTCGCGACGCTCCGGGTCGACGCCTGGACCGTCGTCGGCGACGTAGAACCCGTGAGCGTCGTCGTCGACCGATCCGACGGTCACGGTGGTTCGCGGACCCGCGTGGGCGACGGCGTTGGTAAAGAGGTTCTCGAAGAGGCGCTGCAGGCGATCGGGGTCGGCCATGATCGTTCGGTCGGTGTCGACCGCGAGCGTCGCCCGGTCGGGATCGACCGTCTCCCACGCCGCCCGGGCGACGGTCGGGACGGCGACTGCGTCCGTCGTCGTGGGTCGCTCGTCCGTTCGGGCCAGCGTGAGCAACTCGTCGAGCATGCTATCCAACCGCTCGTGAGCGCGCGTGAGCGCGTCGAAGTGGTCGGCTTCGCCGGTCTCCGACGCGAGTTCCGCCGCGCTCCGTGCGGTCGCCAACGGCGTTCGGAGGTCGTGAGAGATGACCGAGACGAGTTCCTCGAGGCGGTCGTTCTTTCGCTGGAGTGCCCGTTCGCGCGCTCGCTGATCGGAGAGGTCCCGGAGGATGCCGGCACACCCCCGGAACTCGTCGTCGAACGGCAGGGCGGCGAGGTGATCCTTACACGTGATCGTCCCGCCGGCTTTCGTCCGAATCTCGACCTCGACGTGTTCGATATCCGGGCCCGAACTGGAGACGACCGTTCGGAGCGCCTCGTTGATCTCGGCGACGCTCTCGTCCGACTTGATCAGATCCGGTTCGACCCCGACGAGTTCGGACTGCTCGTAGCCGACCAAGTCCACGAAGGCGTCGTTCACGTAGCTGAACTGGCCGTCCGCGTCGACGACGTAGACGGGGTAACCGAGCGCTTCGAGCACGGTCGAGTACCGCTGTGATTCGACCTGCGCCCGGTACTCCCTGATAGCGTGGTCGACGCGGTTCACCAGCCGACGGTGTTGCTCGGCGCCGCCCTTCTGGAGGTAACCGGTCACACCGGCGTTGATCGCTTCGCTGGCGATTTCCTCGCTCCCTTTCCCCGTATAGAGGATGAACGGGAGGTCAGGGTACAGCTCGCGGACCGTATCGAGAAACTCGAGGCCGGTCGTCCCGGGCATGTCGTAGTCACTGACGATGCAGCCGACCGGTTCGGTGTCGAGAATCTCCAGCGCCCGCTCGATGTCGGTAACGGAGTGGACGTCGATATCCGAGTGCGTTCGCGTCAGGAATTCGGCCGTCAACTCGAGCAGCGCTGGGTCGTCGTCGACGTGGAGGACGCCGGACAGGTCGGTGGAGAGGTGTCGAGTCATGGACGTGAATTACTCGTAGTAGGGATTCGACAAGTATGAACACCGCTATTCGTGCGTACAGTTCACACACCACCGAGTGACCGAGAACGCACGACTTCGGCCGTGCGGGCGACGGTCAGTCACCGGCGATCAGCGGCACCGCGGATACTCGCGCGCACCCGTCGCTACGACGGGACGGCCGGTCGAGCAGCGGCCGCCGGTGGGGCCGTTATTTTACGAAGTAGCTGGTGAAAAAACCCGACAGGAACGCCGAGAGGCCGACCGCGAGGGCCATCTCGCGGAGGTCCCAGGGACCGTCGCCGTCGTCGGCCATCCCGACGGTGAATCCGACGCTGATCACGAGCGAGACGATGCCGTTGACGAGGTGTGTGCCGAAAGACGACATGAACCGTAATTGGGGGAGGAGCCCAATACCGTTTCCGGGCGTCGGCCGAGTGGCGCCCGTTCGTGCAGGTCCCTACGGGTGACGGGAGTTGGAGTGATCCCGGTGGCATTTGTGCGACCGGGCCGTACAACGGGCATGCCCGTATCTGTCGAGCAGTCCTACGTCGAATCGGTCGAACGCGTCCAGCCCAACCAGGCGAACAACTACGACACCGCCCACGGCGGCGAGGTGGTCAAACTGATGGACGAACTCGCCGCCATCGCGGCGATGGGGGTGGCCGGTGAGACGTGCGTGACCGCACACATCGGCAGCGTCGACTTCCGATCGCCCATCGCCGTCGGCGACGTTATCGAACTGTCGGCGTACGTCTACGAAACCGGCGAGAGCAGCCTGCAGGTGCGCGTCGATGCCGAGGCCCGCGACCCCCGCACCACCGACTCGCGGCGCACCACCGCGGCGTGTTTCACGATGGTCGCTATCGACGACGACGGCGACCCGGTGTCGGTGCCGTCGGTGACCGCCGACACCGAGCGCGGGCGCGAACTGGTCGCGAACGCGCCCTGTTAGCTAATTACTCCCCTGCAGCTCCGTGAGCGCGCGGACGACGATCACGCAGTCGATTGCCCTCCCGTGGCCGCGTCCGTGGTATCGTCATCCGCCCGGTCAACCGACGTGGTCGAGGACACGGTCGAGCGGGCCACCGTAGGCGAGTTCGCTCCCGGCCCACGCGGCCCCGATCCACACGCCGATGCCGATACCGGCGGCAACGGGTGCCGGCAGTCTCCCGGTCGTCGCCTCCCACACGAGGCCCCTCAGTTTCTGACACAGAAACTGAACTTTGATATATATGATGTCATAGGTCGTTGACCCGAATATGCCCGCATTTCAATCGAAAAGCGAAGCAGGCACATCGGGGCTCTCCGATCCTCAGGCACTCGGTTCCGGGAGTGTTTCCGTTCGGAATTACGATGCGACAGAAGCCCACACACTCACGGTGACGGTCACTGATTCACACGATGAAACGGTTGTCGACCGTTCTGTAACGGTCGAACCATCTAGGACGCTGAGTCTCCAACTCCCGCTTGAGCGTGCGGTGTATCGGGTTGAGGTAACGTTGGACCACGAGGTCCGCGACAGTGTTGAGTGTTTGATCGGTAGTAATCCCGAAGAGTGTGCAGTCGTCGAATGTGGGAACGGACTTATCAGCGTCACCGCCGGCTATTACACCCGCTGCAGTTGAGACGGACTGTGCAACGGATCGCTGAGATCACACGAAATCGAGGGGAAAGCCCACGACTGTAGTCGTGGGAGAAGTCACATTCGCCTGCGACGGCACGGCCCGGTTTGAGACGTGTAGTCAAGATGGCGAAGCCACGGGGCTTGCCCCCGCGGTACTTCGCGTCTCATACCGGTTTCAGCCGAGATAGTGCTCTTGACTGAGGCGTTTTGTGTCCGTCCCTTTCGCTGCAGATATGCCCGCCGGGTTTCCGAAACCAGTACGCATCGACGACGTAACTCAAACCAGTGAAGAAGTCTCCAACACTTCTAACTGAACCTCACGATGAGATTCTCGCGATGCCCTCCACCCGAACCGTCGACCGGCCACCGGAGGCACTCGACGTTGCGAAGCGATATCTCAGACGCGAACGCCCGTTGAGTGCGCTGGTCGTCGTGCTTGCTGTCGGTGTATTCCTCGGCACGTTCCTCGCGACGTCGCTGGTACCCGCAGTCGTCGTCGGAGCCCTGTTGATCGTCGTCGCGCGCGCCCCGATTATCGAAGCACGCGGGACCGTCCGTCTTCGAACCGACGAGGACGCCGCGTCCGTCGCCGAGTCGTTCACGGGACCGACACCGCCGATCCTCGTGTTTCAGTGGGGTATCGCTGACGAGATCACCACCGAAGATGAAACGGTCACGTACCGGCTCTCGTATCTGTTCGGCTTGCGGTCGGTCGAGATGGCGGTCGATACACGGACGGATCGCACGCCGGACGGCGGCCGTCGGATCGAACTGGAACTCACAGCGGACGGCCAGCCGTGGTCGACGTACGTCGTCACCGTCGACACGCGGGACGACGGGACCGTCGTCGAGTACGAGTACACGGCGGATCAGCGATTCGGCCTTCGGCGCATTCCGCAACGAATCGTTGCGAAACGGTACCGGGACGAAGCGCTCGACTCTCAAGGGTTCGTCGTCGTCGAGCGAAATGAACAGTACGGCGTCGCTATCTGAACGACAGACCAGCTATGTTGAGGAAGGCCGAAACGGAGATAGCTGAACGGCTTGGGGTCCCTCCCGATTACCTTTCGCCGATCGGTATGCATCTACTGCTTACTATCGGGATCCTATTTCTCGAGTGGGATGTTGTCGAGCTAATATTCATTTATTTGAGTGAAATCGTCGTCGTCGCCGTTCTATTCGCTATCGTCGCACTGTTTGCAGCGCAGCCGGTGGAAGATCACGACGCTGACAAGTGGCGTGAAGAACCGAGCCCAGTGCAACCGGTTCCAATTCTCCCACCGGTATATCCGCGAAATATCGGTCTGATCGTGAACAACACGTTTGCGTACACCGTTTTCTTCTTGTTTTTTGTTGCTATGTTTGTATCAGTCGTGGATCGGAGCATATCGTCGTTGCTCTCTCCGACGGCTGGCCTCGTGATACTCGCTATCTGTGTCTCGCAACTACGACGCGTCTGGGGCGAGTTCTTCGTCGATCACTCGTATCGAGACCGATCGCCAGCCGAGGCACTCGAACTCGGCCTTCGGCCGGTTGCCCGATTCATCATCATCGCCATGTACGTGGTTGTCCCCACTACTGTCGTAGTCGTCGTGGCTACGTTTGCGGCACCCGACATAATGACCGGATCTCTCACATTATTGGCGTATATACTTCCGATCGGGGCTGCCAGAGTATGGTTGCAGGACGGCGCTGTCGAATCAGTGCTTCAGCATCAGGACTGACGGATGTACCGTGAGTACTCCATCGGAGAAGCTGAACTCGGCACGTACTGCTGGAAAATATGTCACTCTGTCAGAGAGTAGAACGCCTCTCGACTCACTCAGACACTCTTCGGTAGCCCGGCGGAATTGAGCGTGGCAGTTGCTCTGACGGACAGTTTGCCAAACCCCGGGGCGGGGGAGGCTCACTCAGGCAGGGCCGTGAGTACGCGCTCGGTCAGTTCGGCGAATAGCCAGGCGCTCAGGTTGACTGCGTGCAGGCCTGCGAGACAAACGACGACACCGACTACTGACGCGGCCAGCGCCTCTGGTAGCGTATTGATGCTGGCTCCGACCACAGACCCAGCATCAACAGACAACGCCCCGACCTCGACGGTACCACGAAGGCCTGTGAGATTGTATTCGACACCCGGTATCCAGTAGAGGAGGGGCGTAGCTGCGAGCGTGAATCCGAGCGAAAACACGACTGTGATGGCAACGAACAACTGGATACCGACGACAAACGACACAAACCCGAACGCGACGAGCAGGTAGTTGCGCGGAGTGGTTGCAACGGTTTTCAGATAGTCTGTTATCGACAGGTTG
>Ga0102939_1000390_pt1 | contig 16288 bp, 14 predicted proteins | sample SalPon2_B_H2O_MG_FD_78214 | JGI IMG/M metagenome (GOLD analysis project Ga0102939, IMG submission 78214) | Salt pond water microbial communities from South San Francisco under conditions of wetland restoration - Salt Pond MetaG R2_B_H2O_MG | ecosystem: Environmental > Aquatic > Non-marine Saline... | reverse complement strand
GTCTTCGACGGGCCGGAAGTAGCTGGATTCGTCGTGGTCAGCAGCGGTATCTTCGACGTAGTGAAGGTCGAACTCGTGTTCACCGGCGGTTGTGACGGCTGTGCGGGTGTCGGTGCCGGCGCGTTGGAAGCGCTGGTCACCGTTGCCGTGAGCGTGTTTCTCTCCACAGAGCGCCTCGACGCGGCTCGCGTCGAGGCTTTCGACCATCGATTCGAGTAGGACCGATTCGATGTTCTGCTCGGTGACGAAGTCGGCAAGCGTGGCTAGCGGTACCGTTTTGTCCTCGTCGATGCTAATCGTGAACCGCACGTCGATTGTGGCGTGCATGGGTTGCCTCGTGGCTTGGACACCAGAGGCAACCCCTTCCGCAGAGGAGTCAGTTGCTACTGAACTCTAGAGGACTTTGCAACACGACCCTTCGTTTTGATACCCCTCTGCTGTGTCAATGTGTGTATACCCTGCTTCGAGTGCTGCACGGACACTTTCTGTCGTCTGGTCAGTATCCATTCCGTAGGTTCCTAACCCGACGGCAGGCATTTCATCGCCACTTGGCAGTGTTTTCGATGGAACTTCCATATTTGCGATTGCTACAGCTGCTCAATTAACGTGTCGATTCAGGTATCCTCTTCGAGAGCTGGCTGGGAGCTATTTTCTTTTGAAACCGCATACTCGGTCTCGGGAACGGCCCACGAAACGGCATTATCGATGACATCCAAGACGATTGATTCGTGATACACCGGGTATGTCTCATGGCCTGGGCGGAAATAGAAGATCCGGCCGTTGCCCCTTTGATAACAACAGCCTGATCGGAACACTTCGCCCCCTTCGAACCACGACACGAACACTAACTCATCGGGTGTCGGTATCGCAAACGGCTCCCCATACATTTCGGTTTCAGGGATAACGAATGACGTGTCGATTCCGTCGGTGATCGGGTGGCTTTGATCGACAGTCCAGATCCGTTCGCGCTCCCGGGATTCACGGTAGGTCAGAGAGCAGGGCGTTCCCATTAATCGCTTGAATGGCTTCGAGAAATGTGCGGAATGCAGGGGCACGAATCCCATCCCATCGTAGATCTGCTCACAGACACGGTCGACAACGGCATCCTCAACATCCTCGTGAGCCCGATGTTCCCACCACACGAGTACATCAGTATCGTTGAGGACGTCCTCGGTCAAGCCATGTTGTGGCTCAGCCAAGGTGGCAGTTTGAACTTCATGACCGCGTTGTCGAAGGCCATCAGCGAGTACCTTGTGAATCCCGTCGGGATAGATCGACTGAACTTCGTCGTCGGTTTGCTCTTCGATGAACTCGTTCCAAACAGTAACTGCAGCCATACTGGAAGACTCTCAAGTAGCATCCTAAACGTACCGACTGGAATCCCCCTTGGTGGATCTGTGTTTCGAATGCTGTCTGAAGGTTCGATTAGTCTTGGCGGACGTCCACAGCATCGTCGTCGACAAGTTCATTCCATTTGTCAACCCCTGCCTCTGCGATTGCCCGATCCTGGGATACTTCGCCTCCTGAGACACCAATCGTACCGACAATCTCGCCATCGGCTGTAAGTGGATAGCCGCCACCGAAGACGACCATCCGACCCTCATCACGTGTGTCAAGGCCATACAATGAGTTCCCTGGGTTGCTCGGCTCAGCGAGTTCGTGAGTGGGCATATCGAGGGCAGCTGAGGTGTAGGCTTTGTTTTTCGAGATATTTACTGATGCAAGCCATGCATCGTCCATGCGGTGTTGAGCGATAAGATTACCTTCGCTGTTGGCAATCGTTATCACCATCGGATTGCCAATCGCGTCGGCTTTTTCTTCGGCGGCTTCGATCAGTTGCGTTGCTGTCGTTAGCGGGATAGATGATACCATCCATCAAAGAAATTATTTCCACAGTTTATAACTATTTATTTTTCTCAATTTGATAAATTAATTTACTTGTTAGATCTACGCAACTTCACGCACTGCTACTTGTGTTGTCTGGATGGGTGCTCAAGCTGGTCGGCTGCCCGTTGTCCTGCGATCACGCCGGTCGCAAGTGAGACGCCACTGGCTGATTTTTCGCGAGCGATATCAGCACCGCCTACGACGCTACCGGCTGCAAATAGATTTTCAAAGCTTGGCGTGCCATCAGCCGCCAACGGTCGCATTGATGTATCTGGACGAACGCCGAAAGCGGCAAATGGCTGATCGCCAAAGGCGTCGTCGACGAACCATTCATAGCGATCCTCCGGCTGTGGCACGTGGCAATCGAAAAGCGGCTCTCGGACACGGTTTCGATCCGATTCGATCCCTTTCCCGACCAATCCCCCGGTCGCAAGGATGTACTGGTCAGCATGATAGGGCACGTCTCGGCCCTTGTGATCAACAATGACCCTGTCTATACGGTCGCCATTTGTCGCATCGCGCTTGTAGTCGACAACTGGATTGCCAGTCTCATACTGCACACCTTCGTCGTCTAAGCCATCATAGAGGAGATCCTCTAACCGGAGTCCCAACAAACTCGGTGGCCCCATTGGGATCTCGAAGACATCAGCTCCGAGGCGTTCACTGAGATCCGCTCGAATCGCATCCGTTTGATCATCACCAAGAACAGCCGGGAAGCCGACTCTGGAAGCATCATCTAGGTGGGGCTTGACGGCTTCGACGAGTGCTTCCCGGATGGGTGTTCCTTCCAGTGTCTCATCATGATCAAGGGCTTTTGCCAGCCGTGTGATCCGCGCATCGGCCTGTAGTGACTCAGCAAATGAGATTTCAATGCCGGAGACCGAAAATGGGACGTCTGCATTCTCAAGATTAGACGCGATCAGACGGGCATCGAACTCTGTCTGCGAGCGGAATCCGACAATACACATCGGGCGGTCGTCGCTGGCGAGGCCAGCACTGACAGTGCTTGGATACCGAGAGGTTGGTTTGATCGACCCTCCCAACGTGGGGATGAGTGCGTTCCTGTCGGTGTGGGAACCACAATACCGATCACCGACGATGTCGTCGAAGAGCTGTAGCCCCTCGTGGAGTGCTTCAATACCAAGTATCGAGTATGGATGGCTTTCAGGGAGAGAACTGACCCCATCCGATGGCCTCACAAGCGGCCCTTCATACTCACCGCGGTTCGTTCGAACTGTCCGAAAATCTTTCCGGCGTTGGGTGATCTCGTCTGCCGCTTCCGGCTCGGTTCGTGGTGGCACATATCCCAAGCTGTCAATCAAGCCTGAGGCCTGTCTGAGTGATGTCTTTTTATGACAAACGAGCCTGACATCAGCTCCCGTTCTGGCAGCTGCAATTGCACTTGTAATACCAGCGAGGCCGCCACCGATCACAAGGATCTCGCTGCTAATCGCCATGAACTCTCCCGGCAGGGTTGTTGCCGCCATCGAAGGCGTCGTAGTTGATCTCCGAGTCGGAGACTGCTGGATCGGCGTCTTGATTCATCGTCGTCGCATGGAGTAGGTGATTGAGCATCGCTTGAGAGAGGTGTTGGCCCCAAAGCGTGTGCCGTTGGCCCTTCCAACGTTCTTGATACAGTTGATCCAAGGCATCCCGGGCACGACTGGCATCGTTGGTCGGATACATCTCTGCGCTGATCCGATGTGAACAAAACCCGCCTTGACAGTTCCCCATCGAAGCGCGAGTCCGGAGGCGGATTGCGTTCGGATCGGCTCCGACATCCTCAATGGCATCCTGTATCTCTGCTCTGGTCACAGCTTCACACTCACAGACCGTGGGGTTTGGGGCGTCGGTATCGAGTACATCGGCGGCTCGATCTCCGAGCCGCTGTTTGCTACGGCGAGCAATCGGGGATCGCAACCCAAAGGTCTCCATTTGAGCGTCGAGATTCGAGATGTCGTTGCTGCCCGGAAGTGGTTCTTCATGTGTTCGACATCGGGTATCAACGCCAAATTTGTTGCAGACGTGATCAGTGACTGACTCGGCCATTTCTCGATACGTGGTTAGTTTCCCACCCACGATAGAGGTAAAGCCCTCAACGCCATCACGGTCGGCGTGATCTAAGACGAAGTAATTCCGGGTCACATCACCGGGATCATCCGTCGTTTCTGGGTTCGGGTCATACAGTGGCCTGACGCCCCAATAGGCCCTGATCATTCGCGCCTCCTCAACAATCGGCACCATCTCGGCGGCAATATCGATCATCATATCGACCTCCCACTGCTCTTCGGGATAATCATCAGGGTCGTCCACTGGGTCGTCGTTAGCCCCCAACAAAACGGTCGTCTCGTGGGGAATGATCGTATCGCCCTCGCCTTTCGGCAGACAGCGGTTGATTACCGTATCCAGCTGTCGTACGTTTGTGACGACCATCGCGCCCTTCGAGATTGCCATCTCAAGGTCAATGTCGGCCATAGCAGCGATCTGGTCAGCCCACGCGCCGGTCGCACTAACGACGTAGTCAGCCTCAATGGTTTCCCGTTGTCCCTCACGACCCTCGCCAAGGTGGTTTGGCCCTTGACGTTCGATAGTGACGCCGGTAACACGGTCGTCTACAACCTGAAGATCGACAACTTCAGCATGTGTTTCAATCGTTGCACCATGATCGACCGCATCAGCTGCGTTTGCCACACAGAGGCGGAACGGATCAATTGCGCCGTCGGGAACTCGGATCGCACGTTTGACCGCCTTCGTCAAATGCGGCTCTTGTCGACGCGCTTCGTCGCCGGAAATGACCTCCGTTGGGATGTTACATTCCGCACACCCCTCCAGTTTTTTTTCGAAGTACGCATCGGGATCGCCTTCAAGCTGGACGAACAATCCGCCAGTATCCTCGATACAATGCCCGGCGATATCGTGCAGTACGCGGTTTTCTTGCATGCAGTCGATCGCACTCTCCTGATCACTGACTGCGTATCGCCCGCCGCTGTGGAGGTGGCCGTGGGTACGCCCGGTTGTTCCTTCAGTGAGATTGCCGCGTTCGACCAGGGTGACATCAAACCCACGCATAGCGAGATCGCGGGCGGTACCCGTACCTGTCGCTCCCCCGCCGATAACGACGACTGAGTGGCTCATACGAAGATGTTGCGCAGAATCATTATAATTGTTCCGACAGCCAACTGCGGACAGCCATGTAGTCGATGACGGGAGTCAGGTTTCGAGTTGGTATCCCTCAAGGGTTGAGGGATTTTTGACGTGCATCGGCTCGTCCCCTGAAAGCAATGCCTCGATGTCGTTTACGGTAAGTTCGGTGTGACGCGCAATAACATCCATCGAGGCGGCGGCGATATGTGGCGTCGTGACGACGTTATCCATTTCCAGAAGTGGGTCATCGGACGCGATCGGTTCTTGATGGTAGACATCCATCGCCGCGCCTCTGATCTCATCATTTTGGAGTGCTGTAACTAACGCGCCTTCTTCGAGGGAGGCTGCACGCCCAGTGTTGATGAAGTACGCAGACTCAGGCATTGCTTTGAATTCCTCTGAGCCAATGAGATCCCGGGAAGTCGAGTTGACATCGGCATGGAGCGTGACGACATCGCTCTGTTGACACATCTCTTGAAGATCGGTTACCTTCTCAACGCCGTATGGTTCCATCTCGACGTGGTCGACAAAGGGATCGTAGGCCAGGACATCCATGTTGAAACCATCTTTGGCCCGTTTAGCCACTCGTCGACCGATTCGACCAAATCCGACGATCCCTATTGTGCGGCTCCCGAGTTCAGGACCGCGGAGCCCAACATATGGTGAATCCTTTCCGAGCCCCCACGTGACATCTTCTCGTTCGCCGCCTCCTGCGGCGTCTTCTTGCGGAGAGCCGGTATAGGTACCTTGACGAAGCCGATGATTGGCGAGACAGATGTTTCGAGCTACACCGAGTAACAATCCCATCGTGTGGTCGGCCACTGTCTCGGCGTTTCGTCCAGGTGTAAAGAGGACAGGAATGCCGCGTTCTGTCGCCGCTGAAATATCCACACTGGCCTCCGGGCCGCCTCGAGGACAGGCAATTAATTGTAAGTTCTCAGCCGCGTCCATGAGTTCTCCAGGGACGCCTTCAAATCCGGAAACGAAGATTTCGACGCCCTCCAGTCGATCTTTAAGCTCCTCAAGGGGCATCCGTGAGTCTCGATTCTCAATCGGGTCGAAATCAACGCTAAGTCCCAGAGATTCCAGCCGTTCTATGCCTTCTTCTGTAAAGTTCGCTGTGATGAGTACATCCATGATTGTCAGCTCCAGTGTCCACGTTGTTGTCTGATGAGATACCGTCTATCTCTACGGCTAAGCCGTACAAATCGGATGTCAGTCGACATCATTATAAATCATCCGAATTGCATACTGGAAGATTCGATCTCAGAGTAGACACCAACAAACCCTACCTAGGAGCCAGACAGGGGGCTTGGATCTTCGTGAAAGGGTGGGCAAATAGATCACATAATATCTTTCTGGGCGCGTGGGTAGTATAGCGGTGATTATTCTACCAGATTCAAATATACCCCGTTAAAACCACACAATTTTTATGTTGATCTATAATTATGGTAGGACGAGGCATGAGAGAAGTAATACTCGGCGTCGACGCAGGTACGTCTATGATCAAGGCGGTCGCCTATTCCACAGATGGCGAGCCGCTGTGTATGAGTAGTCGAGAAAACGAGGTCAAGCGTCCAGAGTCCGGCTGGCGAGAGCAAGACATGGAAGATACGTGGGATAAGACCGCTGCGACACTCCGTGAGGTTGTTCAGCAGTTGAATCAACAAGATGAGGTAATCGGCTTGGGTGTTACCGGACAGGGTGATGGCTGTTGGCTCCTTGATGAGGACGGAAAGCCGGCCAGAGACGCCATCCTTTGGTCTGACGGTCGCGCCGATGAGATCGTCAGCGAATGGCAGGACTCAGATGTCAACGATCGCCTCTATGATATCTGCGGGAGTGTACAGTTCCCCGGATCAAGCTTGGCGATCTTGCTATGGCTTCAGGAGCATGAACCTGAAGCACTCTTGCGATCGGAGACCGTTTTCTTCTGTAAAGACTGGCTTAAATACAAACTCACCGATGAGATTGTGTCCGATCCCAGTGACATGAGTCTCCCCTACGTCGATGTTGAGACAGGAGATTACGCATCGGAAGTATTCGAAGTCGTGAGCGCAGAGCAGTTTGAATCACTCCTACCCCCAAAGGCAGACCCACTTGAGATCATCGGTGAAGTAACCGCCGAGGCCGCAAAACAGACTGAACTTCCAGAAGGAACGCCGGTTGTTTCGGGCCTCTTTGATGTTCCATGTTCGATGTTCGGCAGTGGGGTCTCCCAGCCAGGTGAGGGTGCCTCAGTCGTCGGGACAACCTCACTGAACCAAGTAATGATGGATGAATCCGATGCAAGCCCACATGGCGTGGGTTACACGGTTCCCCTTGGGCTTGGTGGTGAGGATGGCTTCGATGATGACCGTTGGAGCCGCTTTATGGCCTCGATGATCGGGACGCCGAATCTCGATTGGATGTTGGAAAAGTTCCGGTATCGCGACGACCCGGACTACGATGCTATCGAAAAACGGGCGTCTGAAATCCCGATCGGCAGCGAGGGCGTCCTCTATCATCCATATCTAAGTTCATCAGGTGAACGGGCCCCCTTCCTCAACACAAAGGCTCGCGCCCAGCTCATCGGGCTTGAACCGGATCACACCGAAGAGCACCTCATCAGAGCTGTTTATGAAGGTGTGGCACTCGCGATGAAAGACTGCTATGAGCATATCCCTGATACCCCAGATGAAGTCTACGTCGCCGGCGGCGGGGCGCAGTCAGACTTCTGGTGTCAGATGTTCGCCGATGGGATCGAAGCCGAATTCGCCGTCCCTGAAGGACAGGAGTTTGGTGCAAAAGGGGCTGCGCTCCTTGCCGGAACGGCAGTCGGTGTCTTCGATGACTTCCAGACGGCAATCGAGGAAACCAAAACAGTCGAGAAATCCTACACCCCAGAGTCGAGTGCGTCTCAAAAGTACGATGAACTGTATGAGTACTATAAGATGACCTACGAGAAAATGTTCGATGTTTGGGACAAACGGGTCGAAACGACCGAGGCAATCGAAGCAATCAAATAGATACCGAGAAACCAGCGACTTGCTGGGAACAACTCGATAATCGCCGCCGACAACGACGACCCCTACAGATGACAATACCACTCGAAGCAGAACGAACCAAAGTAAGCGAACTCGGTAAAGAGATGCTTGAACAAGGACTAACCAAAGGAACTGGTGGGAACATCAGTGCCAGAAATGGTGATCAGGTTGCTATCAGCCCCTCTGGCGTTCCATACAAAGAAATCACACCGGATGATGTCCCAATCGTCGATCTTGACGGGAATCAGGTGGCCGGTGAGAAGGATCCCTCCAGTGAGGTTGCGATGCACACGGGAATCCTTCGTGAACGAGAGGATGTCGGTGGTGTCGTCCACAACCACTCACCGTATGCAACCACCTTCGCAAGTATCGGTGAACCCATTCCAGCAAGTCATTATCTCATCGCCTATGTCGGTGATAAGATTCCAGTGGCCCCATATGAGCGATTCGCGACGCCTGAACTGGCAGAGGCTGCCTTAGACACGCTCGGGCAGGAATATAGCGCGTGCTTGCTCGAAAACCACGGCGTAGTGACCGTCGGGAAGAATGTTGACGCCGCATTCGAGGTTGCAATGATGGTCGAGTATTGTGCTCGTATCCACTATCAAGCACTGGATATTGGCGAACCGAATATCCTCTCCGATGAAGAGGTCGACGGCCTCATAGAGAGCTTTGAAGGATATGGTGAAGCCCACTGAGGTAGCTCCACAACACTGATTGCCGGATAGCAGCGAACCATAAGCCACACTCCGAATACGCTACTTTTCGATCGATTTGGTACTCATCGCCGGGCAACTCCAGGATTCACTGTAGTGGTATCTAGTTTTGAAGGTTCTATTCGACCCAATCTATTTCACACGTTCCGATCGTGTAGCTTGCATGGAAGTAACCGGCTATGCATTATTCGGCGTCCCACCACGGTGGTTGTTCCTCAAACTCGAAACCGATTCAGAGATCAGCGGGTGGGGGGAGCCAATCGTTGAGGGGCATTTGAAAACAACCCGTGCCGCAGTTGAGGAAATCCTTGACAACTACTTGCTCGGCAAAGATCCCATGGAGATCGAACGTCACTGGCAAGCAATGTATCGCGGGCGGCATTTTCGCGGCGGGCCGATATTGATGAGTGCAATCGCCGGAATTGACCAGGCACTGTGGGATATCAAGGGCAAAGCGTACGATGTCCCTGTCTACGAACTCCTCGGTGGACGGTCACGAGATCGAATAAGCACCTACCAATGGATCGGCGGGGAAACCCCCGACGAGGTAGCTGAGTCAGCGGCGGCGGCGGTGGATGCAGGCTATCAAACGGTGAAGCTCTCCGTCACACAGTTTGATCGTATTGACACTCCAGAGGCTGTCAACAGGGCCTGCGATCGAGTCAGTGCCGTTCGCGATCGAGTCGGTGATGAAATCAATATCGGGATCGACTTTCGCGGAAGGGTCTCGAAGCCTATGGTGGGGTGGTTAGCAGAACAACTCGAACCGTACGATCCGATGTTCTATGAGGAACCTGTTCTCCCCGAGAATACCGACAATCTGGAAAAGATCGCGGCCCAGACGACAGTTCCCCTTGCAATCGGCCAGCGACTCTATTCGCGATGGGATTTTGCACCGCTCATTGAATCCGGTACGGTTGATATCCTCCAGCCGTCACCCTCCCACGCTGGCGGCATTTCGGAAGTCAAAAAGATCGCTTCGAATGCAGAAACAGCCGACATGATGATCTCGCTGAACTGTCCGTTGGGTCCGATCTCTTTTGCATCCTGTCTACAACTTGATATGGCTATCCCAAACGCCATTGTTCAAGCCCAAAACCTCGATATCGACACTCCAACTGAAACTGATTTGCTGCGGTATCTCGATGATCCAACCATCTTCAACTTCAATGATGGCGATGTATCTGTTCCGGATGCTCCTGGGCTTGGGGTTCCAATGGATGAAGATGAGATCCGAACACAGTCGCAATCACAAATCAACTGGCAGAATCCGATTTGGTATCACGACGACGGCAGTATTGCTGAGTGGTAGTCCTATCCCACGTGTTCGGTATTAGTGAACAACTTTATTTATTGTACCACAAATAATTCTCTATGCCTCCTAACCAAGACTTACCGGTGCAAGCTACACAGACTAGTTATGAGATCATTACCACCTTACTCAGCGTTGATGGTGCTGGGGTGACTGAGGTTGCTACTGAGATCGGCAAATCAAAGAGTTCGGTACACAACCATCTTGAAACACTTGTTGGACTTGGATTCGTCAATAAATGTCACACTGAATATCATGTGAGTCTCAAATGGCTACAGCTCGGCTCAGCAACACTCAGAAATCGACCGATCTACCAAATCGGGGTTCAAGAGCTCATTCATCTGTCCGAGGCCAGCGGCTGTTCGACGGGACTGGCAGTGCTTGAAAACGATACCATCACCATACTGTATCATCGTTACGCAGCAGATATGAAAGAACATGATCACATAGCTGGTGATACAGTACCAATACACTGTACTGCAGCCGGGAAATCGATTTTTGCCTCACTCTCACCGAGCCAGCAAGAGGAGCTGCTCGATACATACCAATTCAAGGGCGGAACTGACGCTGCGCATACAACCCAGTCAGCACTCCAAGATGAAGGTGAAACAATACAGAGTCAAGGAATTGCTGTCGATCGTGAAGAGTGGCGTCCCAATCAGGCAGGGTTGGCCGCAAGTATCAATTTGGAAGAGGCGAACCAACCGGCTGCCATTTACCTCCGGACGAAGGCAGAAGACATCGGCGGCAAGCGATTTCAACAAGATCTCCCCGGTCTCCTCATCAGTTCAGCGAATGAAATCCGAACGGCTCTACACGATTCGTCGAGCTAACCGTTCGAGGTGCCGTGTGTTTTTCCGTAAGATAGCAACCTACTTTCTCTCTTGTCTGTTCGGTCATTCCGAACAATTGGAGGTCTTGTGCGACGGTAAGGTGGATGCATTTATATACATCTACAATCATTCAGGATTAATAATTCAAAATTGTTCGGCTATGGCGAACAACTATAAAATATCTAATACTATTGTGATTTCAATTAGTGCAGGAGTTTTTGTGAAACACCCTACCACTGTTTCAAAAGTGAAGGCAAGCAAATTCTACTTGCTGTTAGATTGAAACACCGTACTGCTGTTTCAAAATTGCGTGGTCAGGAAGGAACTACTGTTCTAGCCGATAGCCGCTTAGAGGGCCACCGTATCTGCCTCGGAAATCGTGTCCCACTCACTCGGATCAATACGGTTCCCATCAACGACATCTGCCTCCGGATACGCTGTAGTCACTAACATCTCGGTATCATCGGAAAGGTACTCACAAAGCAATCTCAGATTATCGGCCGCAAGCTGGCTGACGCCATCTAGCATGATCATCGGCACTCGATCACTGACCTCAAAGGTTCGATACCCTGCGATGGCAACCACAATCCCGATTAATTCGCGTTCGGCCTCACTGAGTGTATCGATGGTTGTCTCTAGTCCGTCACGGGCGACGATGAGATCGAACGCTTCAATCTTATTTTCTGTGTTGACTTTGATACCTAATCGCGCACCATCAAACCCCGGTGCGAAATGATCGAGTGCAGTTGCCATCGCCTCATCGAACTGTGTCTTGAGTTCCCGTTGTTTGTTCTCTTTTCGTTCTTTGAGTGCCTCAATCTCTTCATTAATAGTCTCAACCTCTGCCCTCACCGCATCGGCGTTTTTTCGTTTTGTCTCCAATTCTTCCAACCGATTTTGTTGTGTCTCAAGTTCTTGTTCTTTGAGCTTAATTTCGGATTTTATATCTGTGAGTTCTTCACTCAATTCAGTTTCTGCTTCTTCGAGATCATTCTCAAGCTCGCTCACTTTTGTTTCGACCTCAGCTTTCCGCGCTTTGGCTTGCGTCAAATCCCGTTGGAGATCATCCCGCTTGGCAGATAGCTCTCCGATTTCCTCTTCAATTGCGGCTGCTTGTCGTTTCTTTTCACGGTATTCTCGCTCCTGTTTTTCAACTGCCTCTATTTCATCGGTTAGCGTCGTTCGTTCTTGTTTAAGTGTCTCAACTCTGTCTTGAAGAGCCACTAATCGTGACTCAATAGTCTCAGTTGTCGTCGACTCACCACAGATCCAACAGTCAAATTCGTCCTCAACAATGGTTCGATCGATAGATGTCACCAGTGATAGTTCATCCTCTTCGATGACCCGTTGATTTGCCCGATAGAGACCTTCAAGCAGGTCAATCTGGAGATCAATCTCATCAACTCGTTGCTTTTTCTCCTCGACATCGGTGCTTGCTTTCGGTTGCTCGGGTATATCTAACCCTTCCTTTTCATTTCGTTTCTCTTCTAACTGCGTTTCAGTCTCAGAAAGCGTTGATTGTAGTCGTGAGATGCGACGTTCGAGGGTAGATACCTCACTCCGCCTGTTTGCAAGATCTTCACTCAATGACTCGTTGTCCGTTATCTCACTGCCTACGCGAGTTTCAACTTCATTTCGCTTCTGACAAAGGTTATCAAGCTCCTCTTCCAGTGTTGCAATAGCCTTGTTGACCGCTGGAATGTTTTCTTCTGCTCGTTGGGCTGTCTTGATCTCTTCTTGTTTTGACTCTCGTTTTCGTTTGAGCGTGGCAATCTGTTCGTCAATATTTTCGAGATCAAGTGGGGCTTGTAACAGCTCTGTAAGGTCTTTTTGCTCCCGAACTCGGGAGCGAATTGGATTGTCTTCACCGAGAAACGCAAACAGCCGCGCACACATTTGATCGGCATCATCTTCAAGTACTGGTGTTCCACGGAGTACTACCCCATTGGTAGCCGAACGCTCCAAAGAAATAGAGTGTGTCGTTTCCTCAGAGTCCAGTTCAACCGTCCCACGCTCTTTGCCCTCTGTTAGTGGGTGGGACGAATCGAACATCCCCGTCGTCCCCATCACTGTCTGGATAGCATTCATAAAGGACGATTTGCCACTAAAATTCGATGCCTGGACTATGTTGACGCCGCTTTCCAGCGTTGCAGTAGCTTCATAAATACCACCGATATTAGTAACGGATACCTGTCTCATATGATCTGTTTAATTGTATGCAGGGGTAATGAAACCACTGGGAATTGCCTCAAGATGTGTTGGCTGTCTCCCCATCGTTTGGTGTTTTCTGTTTTCCCAAGTGATCTTGACAAATATACCCCCTCGTGAGGGCCCGGTCAAACCCTACCTGAGTACTACATTCTGGACAACCCAGCACCACCTCAGTCGTAATCGTTGCCTGCGAGCCTCCAGGGATTTTATCTTTATTATCGAGAGAACTCAGACTGTCCTGAACACTTTGCCGTACGACCGTCTTAGCGTACTCGAGTTTATCCCTTTCCCACTCCGTAGTTGACTCCGCAGACTCCTCTGATTTACTCACCCCAAGACAGTTCGTTAGATGACGGAATAATGTCGCCGTGGAAATGAAGTCCGAGTGGAGACTTTCGGGATCGATACCATCAGCAGAAAGATCCTCTAAAATTGCGATATCTCCTTCACCAGTGATTGCCTCATATTCAGCCTCAATTCGAGCATTAAACGTCTCCCGATTATTATTCGTATACACCGATTTCAGTGCTTGTTTATTGAGCCAATCTTTGAGTGGCCTCAATCCAGTCGGTGTGTATTCATCACGACCGACCCACCGTTGAATCAGATACTCATTAACATCACTGTCATGTGAGATGGATTGAATATTATATTGTTCAATCAAATTCCCTACTTTGCAACAACTCATCTTGTACGAAATTTACCGTTGGTATGATTAAAACGTTCGCCCTTGAGATAAGGATTGTTGGCCGATTTATAGAGAACGCAAACAATGCTACCAATTAACACGCACATTTCGGAATATCGGGGCGTAGGTTTACTGACACTGATATTTGCATCTATTTCGCCAAAATACAATATTTAGTATTATTTTTGAGTTTTGATATGGACACGATAAATAGATTCAATCAACTACGGATAGTCAAATAAATGAAACTGGGCTACAGTCAAAAACTAGTCAGTTGCTGGCTCTCGCTTTAGTTGATGAGACTGATCTAACTCAATAATTAGGGCATTTGACTGCATTCTGGTATCAATGCTAAGATAAATACACTTTATAAACGTCTGCAACGGTAATTTAGTCGGTTCATATTCATTCGCTCCAGATCAGATACTCGAAAAATCAAGCAATGTCAGCATATATTTCGTTGATACAAGACACACGATGCGAGCTGTGTGTCACCGAGGGCGGTGGAGTCTTCAATATAGGAATTCTATGAATCATAAATATTATTATACATATTAAAGATGGAAAGAAACAGAATTAGTAAAAATTTGTATATGAATATGTACCGCTCCATTGATTATACCAGTTGTTGGCTTTGTTGGAATCTTATTCTTCAGATGTATTCTCAACTGAAACAGCCTGTCGATGAGAACTGCTGATTGAACAGGCCACCACTATATTCATCAGATAGTAATCCCCAGAATAGTTAAATTTGATCTCTCCTCAGATCTCAATGTGTCCTATCCTGACACTGAGCCACTCTGTTCGGCTGAATGGCTTCGTAATCACTTAGATCGGTTCCAGAGTAATACTCCCGATTATCGGCTTGTTGAAGTCGACATGGATCCAGAGGTCTACGATGAGTGGCACATCCCTGGAGCTGTCCAGATCAACTGGGAAGAAGATATCATCGATGGGTTAGGTGGTAACGTCATCGATCCAACTGAGGCAGAATCCCTCTTTGGTGAACTTGGTATCACACAAGATACGACCATCGTCGTTTACGGTGATCAAGCAAATTGGTTCGCTGGACATGCATACTGGGTTCTCAAATACTACCAACATGAGGATGTAAAGATTCTTGACGGAGGACGGCGGTACTGGCGTATTCAAGACTACGTTCAGACCCAATCAGTGCCGGAATATCCGTCCCAAGAGTACGTGATTGAGGGGACAAATGAAAGTATCCGAGGGTATAAAGATGATATTTTGGACACACTCAACGAGGAGAGACCGATTATTGATGTTCGGAACCCACAGGAGTACCGAGGCGAAAAACCTCCAGCCGAGATTCCGAACACAACTGATCGAGAAGGGCACATCCCAACGGCGGACAATGTCCCGTGGGGAAAAGCAGTGAACGCTGATGGAACATTCAAACCCGAGTCGGCATTGCGAGACATCTATGGTAACCATATCGATGCGGAGAACTCCGCTGTCGCCTACTGCCGGATCGGAGAACGGTCTTCGGTGACATGGTTTGTTCTTTCGGAGCTGCTCGGTGCCGACGCAGTTAATTACGATGGGTCATGGACTGAATGGGCAGCTGATGAGGAAGCACCCGTTGAAACAAAAACACCGCCGGTAGCAGAGGAGGGTGATGACTAATGTCATTTAAAAATCAAAGTGCAAATGGAGATGTACGGGGTGAAATGGTACAGGTCTGTATTGATGGGGTTATGTCTGTGTTTCAGGATCGGATGCGCGACATGCTCAACGAGGAAGGCATCGAGCGACCAGATCCACAGCCTGAGGAGTGGTATCCGCTTTCGAAGTTCTTGGACGTACTTATGGCTGTCGAGCAGAATACCGGTGAAAGCGCGCTAAACAAGGTCGGAGAATCCACACCGCGGTTTTTGGATTGGCCGGGGGAAGTCGAGTCTCCCCAAGCCGGATTGGATCATCTTGAGGAGATATACAAAGAGGAACACCGGAGCGCAGATGGAAGCTATACTTGCGAGCCACAAGGACAAGGGCAGGCCGTAATTACATCTACAACGCCCTACCTTGTTGCGTGGGAAGTCGGATTTATTAAAGGCACTGTCCAACATTTTGGAGCAGAATATGGTCGCGTTGATGCGACCGAAGAAGGGCCTGAAACCGTATTCGAGGTAAATTGGTAGCGGTCAACCGCAACTGACGGCTCTATTGAATCACCAGACAGCATCGGGTTAGGCCGATAGAACGAAAGGGGTGAAGCGGGAGAGTAGCGATTTGCATGAACCTTACCACCCGCTTCACCGAAGAGATGGTGTCGCTGGCTCAAAGTTATTCTGTTGATGGCACTGAAGCTGCCGCCGCCTTCAGGCGCGGCAGCTTCGCAGAATACGCGATGATTTCCCTCCACGGGCTGCGGATTTTCCTTGACGAGACCTACGAGATGATCATTGACCGGCTCGAAGTAATGCCGCCAATTCTCGACGTTATCGGGC
>Ga0102939_1000385_pt1 | contig 16360 bp, 21 predicted proteins | sample SalPon2_B_H2O_MG_FD_78214 | JGI IMG/M metagenome (GOLD analysis project Ga0102939, IMG submission 78214) | Salt pond water microbial communities from South San Francisco under conditions of wetland restoration - Salt Pond MetaG R2_B_H2O_MG | ecosystem: Environmental > Aquatic > Non-marine Saline... | reverse complement strand
TTCGAACTCGTGACCACAGTAAGGACACGTTAATTCAAAGAAAAACGTTTCGTTATCATATGAAAACATTTTGATGTGTCCTGTTTTCTCTCCTTCATCGTTCTCAAGTTCTCTGTTGGTGGCATATTCCACACGGTCAAAATCTACTTCCTTCTCCATAATACCTCTAACCATTCCTAGTTACTTTAAAGCTTTTATTCATGTGTTTCAGAGGATTTTCCAGGTGTTGCAAAACTGTAAATCATTTCGATATCCTCATCTGATACTTCAGGACTTACATCTTCCCTCTTATCATCTGAAGAGTCCAAGGTTTTATTTATATCAAGTATTCCTGGCGGAGTATCATGTTTAAGTTGTTTTATGTCAGGGTTAAATCTTCTAAGCAGTCTCATATCCCATTCACGTTCTGTTTCCAATATTTTCAGATTGTAGCCTTGGATAGTGGCAAGGACGGCTTTTGCAAAGTCTTCTCTTGATTCAAGTTTTGCATATGCGTCTTCTTGAATTGGTCTCCCTTTCAAACCAGAGATTTTTTCCCCTTTTGCTTCAAATGATTCAACTCCCGGAGTTCTCTCTATCATATCAAGTTTCTCTTCCGATATCTCTACGATAATCTTTCCATCCTCCAGATCAGCTGACTTTACCCTTTTAGAAATGTTATGAAGCAGTTTCTCTGGATCTTTTGCAGGTTTAATCTCCGCCTTCATACGGTTTAATCTGTAGGGAAGGTTTTTATTTGAGGTTTTTCCAACTTTATACGATGGGATTATTTGGCAGTGACGAAGACGAACGTGAAGAAGTCACAATAGGAATTTCCGAAGAGGATGATGAAACTGATGAAAATAAGACAGATACATCCCCAGAAGTCGGTACTGTCGACTTTGGAGGAAGTGAGTCTTCACAAGAAGATGAATCCTCAAATCTTAGAAACGAGGTAAGTAGCTTGGACTCTGTTAAAGAGGCCGAAGTAAGTTCTCAGAGCAGTAATTCAACTTCCAGTTCTGCAAGTAATTCCAGGTCAAAAAATTCCGACATTGAGGCAATAAAGAAGCAGAATCAGAAAATCATTGAGAAACTTGATAAAGTTCTATCGAAACTTTAAGTGATATAAAATGAGTTATTACGACAACGTCAAGGATAACGTGAAGAAACAGGCAGCAGGCAACACTTCAGGATCATCTGAGTCATCTTCAGCTGGCGGAAATTTTGATACCTTGAAGGAAGCTGCTTCAGAGACAGAACCAGATGAAGAAAAAGGAGACGATACCCCTATCGAGGTTTTAGAAGAAGACGGACTTGAAAGAAACCCTAAACGTAACAAAAATAAAAACAGTAATACTTCATCCCAGAAGAGTAGTGGCAGCGGCGACAGTTCAGGTAATCCTTTCAATGGTTCAACTGAAACTAAGTCTAGTAATGCCGAGAATACTGACCTATCAGGTGTAGAAGATAAACTTGATACAATAATCGATCAGAATCAGAAACTAATCGAAATACTAAAAGGCTTTGCTGAATAAGAATAGTGAAAAAAGTATACGTAGAGGTTATTCTTCTACTGTTACGCTGATTGTCTCTCGACCTTCAGAATCTTCAAGCTCAAAGTCTTCCTGTCGAAGGTTGATCCTCATATCCAGTTCCTTTGAATCCTCTCTCTCCTCAAACTGCAGTTCGATCTCATTCTCCATATTAGGTTCTATTCTAAGCTCTTCCCTTCCCTTGAAGCTTAGTCCTATTTCACCATCTCTCAATTTCTCTGAAAAGTTTTCTAGAAAATTGGCCAGTTCCTCGTTTGAGAAGTTGAAGTTGAGATCAACTCTTTCGCTCGTCATAAATAGAAATTAAGGTGAAAAGTTTTATTTTTACCCCTTGAGTAACTACTCTAAATCACTCATCAGATTCTCTGTTTCTCTTCATAAGTCTACTCGAAAGGAAGTGATCCTCTTCTTCAAGCTCTCTGATAGCCTCCATAGTAAATACGTAGGCTACACCGATCATGAGAAGTCCGACGTAAATCATGTTCATCGGTAGAAGATAACTGTAAGTATATACTGCTGATAGGATCATCATGACTCCAAGCACAAACAGCACGTAAGAAATTGCTATTTCTAGTTTAGTACTCATCTTTGGGAGTCCAAAAATATCTTCTTTACCATCTTCATCTTTGAATGCAAACAAGCTTATCAGCCTCTACTATAGAAATTCTATTGATTGATTTTAAACCTTTCCTGAAAAATACGTCTGGAAACCTAAACTAAAGGTCTTCGAGGTCAACTTCCTTTTTCTCACCAGTGAAAGCTGATGGAAGATGTACATGGTAAACTCCTTCATCTTTAGATATTACAAGAGGCATTTCGTTTAGAAGACGTGAAATATTCAGTTCATACACTCCTTCTCCGTGTACCTGTATTGAGTCAAGGTCGAACTCTATCTGTATCTTTTCCCTTTCTTCTTCACCTTCCATGATCATGTGCTGAATATCTGATTCAACCTTCTCTTTTTCTTCTTGAAGGTCTTCTTCGGAGCTTCCAGGCTCCGCGTCTTTCTCATACATAAATAGAGAACTGCCGCATTCACACCCATCAATAAGTTCGTCAGATTCGTCTTCATACACTTTTCCACAGTTCATACATCTATGCGGCATTAATATTGCACCTCTAAACTCATCTAAATTAATATTTAAGGAAGACTTTTTTGAGACTTACTCTTCCTCTTCTTCTAATTTCGCTAGGAAGGAAACTGCATCACGTTCTTTCTTGACTCTTTCCATAACACGAGAATTACCGACAATAGTGATCCCTTCACGATACTTTTCATTCATAACCTTCTCGTAGAACATTCTCTTGGCCCTGTGAATACGAGAATTACGGTCTGTAAGGCCTAAAAACTCTATTCCTGGGAAGTCTTCATCTATCTCTTCCATTGCATTTTCGATTAAGTGTCTTTCCTCTTCTGGACTCCAGCCTTCCTCGAGAACTAGAACTGCGTTGTCTTTGACCTTGTTAATGATTGATTCTACTTTTTCGTCAAAGGTCTTGTCTTGAAGCTTGGTCTTCGAAAGAAATTCTATTGTAACACCTGTCGAGCCGTCTTCTCCCATCTAACTTAACCTTTCAATTATTTCCTCATAAAGTTTGTCGATGTTTTCGCCCTCTTTCGCGGAAATCTCGAGTACAGGGTGCTGAGGGAATGCATCACGTACTCTATCCGGATCTGCATCCTCTAGATCTGTCTTGTTTGCCAAGACCAAGATCGGGATGTCCTTTGCCTCCAGGTTTCCGATTATTGTTACGTTGACCTGTGTGTACGGATCTTCTGTTGAGTCGAAGATAACTAGGCATGCGTCTACGTCGTCTAGGTATTTGACTGCTTCGACGATTCCTTTGGTGGCTTCCTTTGCACGTCCTTTTGCATCGTCTTCTTCCATACCATGCTCTTTGAAATCCTTAAAGTCGACGTTAGTTGTGATTCCGGGCATGTCAAGAAGGTTGATATCTATAGAACGGCCGTCATCAGACTCTATAGCAACTTTTTCTTTCTTCTCCACAGCACGGGTTTCGTGAGGGACCTCTGAAACATTGCTCATTTCCTCTCCAGTCAAATCAACTGAAATTTGGTTTGAAAGTGTAGATTTACCGGCATTCGGAGGTCCATAGATCCCTATTGATATATCTTCATCTGTGCCCTGGAAAAAGTTAGATAATATCTTCCGCAATCGGCCTATCATTTTGACACCTGTCAATGGTAAATACGACAGGGAATTATAAAAACTATTCGTCTTTTTTTCACTCATCAATGCGTATGGAAGCACGCAGAAGATTAAAAAATCAGGTGGCAAAGAAAAAAATATGAAAACTGAAAAAGGAGTGGCTATAGTAGCCTACAAGGAAAAAAGAGGGAAGAAAAGATTTCTCGTCCTTCAAAGAACTAAGAATTGGGAAGGCTGGGAACTCCCAAAAGGCCACCTAGAGCAAGATGATTATACGGAAACAGTGAGGCTTGAGCTAGAGGAAGAGGCAGGCATCTCTGAAGGAGATATACAAGACTTGGAAGAACTTGACAGCGTTCTGGAATGGAGCTATCAAGATGAAGAACAAGGCGAAGAAATCAAAAGAGAATACAAAGGTTTCTTAGTGAAAATCTCAGGAGACGCAATAGTAGACACCAGACAGAACCCTCACGATGAACACGAAAACGGATTCTTCATGAAAAAAGAAGATGTAGAATCTCTCCTGACATATGAGAACCAGAAAGAACTTCTACAAGACGCACTAACTAAGCTGAAAGCAGAAGGTTGAAAACAACAACCAACGCTTTGTATCATGTGATTCTATTATGACAGAACCTGAAGAAATGCTAGAACTATACCAGTTCGAAGGATGTCCTTACTGTTCAAAAGTAAGGAAGAAGCTTGGAAATCTTGAAATTGACTTTATAGCCCGTGCTGTCGATCCAAACGATCGTTCACGTGTGGAAGAAGTCTCAGGACAGACAAACGTACCTGTACTGAAGGATCCGAACACCGACACAGTTATGCCAGAATCAGATGACATAGTTGATTACCTCAAAGAACATTATGGATAAAGAGCGTAAGAGCATCTGCTCATAATGAAATAAAGCCAAAAAACTGGCTTCTTTTCTTTCTTTGTAGAAATTATTTGTCTGTCAAAAATATATCTCAAATAAATGGTTCTTAGAATAAAAGTAAATAAACTAGCAATACCTAATGACCATTTAGGATGATGTCAAATAGTTTGAAGGAAAAAGTTGACAACTACTTGAATAAAAACTTTGAAGGAAGATATAGAAGCCATGTAGAAAAAGAGGAAAACGGGTTAGTAATCTCAGTATCATCAGAACAAGGCTCAGAAAGACCTCAAATAGGCCCAGTAATAGATATCTTGATTGAAACCGTAAACCTAGAGAGATTTGAGATGAAAGCTGACTATGAACCAGCAGAGAATAAGTACATAATAGAGTTAAAGGGCAAATAAAAGCTCATGAAAAGGGAGATGGGAAAAACCTCCTCCCAAAAAACTTGATTATTCTGCCATTGATTTGACTCCCTGAGCCATTTCATCGTAGCTCTTTCTATCCTCTTCGCTCAATGACGATCCTACCTTTTCAATAGCTTTCTCAAGATACTCCTGCGTCAACTTGAGATCTTCCATGTTTTTCTCAAGGTCTTCAGGACTATTCTTTTTCATGTAATCTCTCATAGCAAGCATTGAAGCCTCTCTTGTAACCGATTCAATGTCGCTACCAGTAAATCCTTCCGTGTTCTCTGCTAGCTCTTCGATATCTACTTCTTCTAGAGGTGTACCTTCAAGATGGATTCTGAAGATCTCTTTCCTAGCTTCAAGATCAGGTACAGGTACCTTGACCTTTCTGTCAAGTCTTCCAGGCCTCAAGATCGCTTTATCAATCATGTCAGGTCTGTTGGATGCTGCAATAACCACTACATCTTCCAGTTCTTCGACGCCGTCGAGCTCTGTCAAGAGCTGTGAGACTACTTTCTCCGTTGCCTCTGAGTTGGAGCTTCCATCTCTTTCTCCTGCTATTGTATCTATCTCATCGAAGAAGATAACAGCCGGAGAGTTTTGCTTGGCTTCGCTGAAAACTTCTCTAACTGCTTTTTCAGACTCTCCAACATACTTGTTCATCAGTTCTGGTCCTTTCACAGCGATAAAGTTCGAATCACTGGCGTTTGCCACTGCTTTCGCGATAAGTGTTTTTCCTGTTCCTGGCGGTCCATGCAGGATTACTCCCTTAGGCGGATCAATAGCAAGTTCTTCGAAGATGTCAGGATTCCTGAGCGGCATCTCAATCATTTCACGTACCTGCTCAAGCTCATCGTTCAAACCACCGATATCTTCGTACGAAACGTCTGGAACATCTCTTTCATCTGACTCTCCCTGCCTCTCAGAGACACTTGCATCAGTTGATATCGAAACCTCTGTCCTGCTTGTTACAACTACAGGCGAATCAGGATGTGTTCCGGTAACTGCAAAACTAACAGGCGAACTAATCAACCTGACTCTAAACCTATCACCTTTCATTAATGGCTTGTTCTGTAGAGCTCTCTTCAAGTAATTCTCCCCACCGTTAATTCTCATCGAACCTGTAGGTGTTAGAGTTACTTGTTCTGCTTCTCGGACCTCAGTCTTCTCCAATGTGACTTTGTCTCCAATACCAGCTCCAGCGTTCCTACGAGTATTACCATCAATCCTGATGATACCGGTCTTTCTGTCATGACTGTAACGAGGCTCTGCAACTGTAACAGTCCGGCTGTCGCCTTCTATGACTACTAGATCTCCTTTTTCTATTCCCTCGGTTTTCATTCCTTCCGGATCAATCAATGCTTTCTTCTTACCAGCGTCGTCCGGCTGCACTTCAGCAACCTCAAACTTTTTTGTTGATGTCATTAAAACTTAATATGCCTTGAACCGTTATAAATCTATCGCTTCAGGTGCCGAAGAAAAAAGAAGTTAGTTAATAATTATCTATTGGACGACCCACATAGCACTCTATTTCTTCAGATTCATTCGCTAGAATTTTTGCGATCGTTCTGTGGTTCCCGTCGTTAATCATTCCCCAGGTGTCCTCTATATCCCAGTCTTTTTCACCGTGTACTCTATTCATTCTATCTAGTTTACTGGGTCTATTTCCTGGAGTAATGACCCATGGATAAAATTCATGCAGGATCTCAGAGACTTCCTTCAAACTCTCTATGTACTTTACACTTCGGTATTTTTCTGGATCTGCTTCTTTCACAAACTTTACAACCTCAAGAAGCGAACCTGCAATAACTTCTCCCGGTAAATCACCCAAACGCGGTAAAGTCGTACCCAAATCCTCTAAATTTACATTTTCTCTATTCCAAGAGTGTTCATCCAAAATTTTTGACCTATACTCAGGATTATCATCCAATTCCGTCAACCGTTCCATCTTCTCTTCAAGACTATAATCCTCTTCAAGATACTCCTCCTTGACTTTTTCAACTATTTCTTCCTTTAACTCCTTTCTGTCAGAAGAATCCTCAATTATTCTTTTGTGAATATTCTGCTGTTTACAAAGCTCCCAAACAAGAAAATCATCAATAACATCCTCAGTTCCAGCCATAACAATAGGTTAGTTTTGAGGAACTACAGGTTTAATGATTAAAACAGAGAGATTTATGGACCGGCCCAGATTTGAACTGGGGATCTCCACGTTATCAGCGTGGCGCTCTAACCTGGCTAAGCTACCGGTCCGCGCTTATGAATTTCTGTTATCAGGGAATTTTTTTATAGGGAAGTACTATCGCCCTTTAGTTGGTTTCTCTGAAGACATGGAACCTGTATTCAACATTGTTGAGGCGGTTTTCTAGTTCCTCATTTATCCTGTTTAATTCTCTTAATCTTTCTATGAAATTTTTTCTTTCAGGTATTTTTTCTCCTTCTACTTGAGCTATTTGATTATGCTTCATCTCTTTTTCTTTTTCGACGCATAGTTCTAAGGCTGCTTCAATTTTATTTTTCTGTTTTTCAACGTGGCTAGTTATTTTTTCTTCCATCTTTTCGACAGTTTCCTCAAAACTGTGGTCATCCTCAGCAGATTCTTGTACCTGCTTCTCTATGAATTTTTCAAAGTCTTCTGGAGCCTCTAAACCAATCTCAGACTCAAGAGCATATTTTAGCGACTTCATTACTTCGTAAAATCTTTTCTTTTCATAAAGCTCTCTTTTACTTGTATCTTTTCTTCCAACTTGCTGTTCAAGTTCTTTTATTTTTTTATCTGGTTCTTCTACAGTTTTTACTAGTTCTTCGTATTCTTCACGATATTCTGTTTCTATGACCTCTTCAAGATCTTCTATAGTTTCCTTTGTTTTGCGTGGAAGGAGTTGTGTGAATATTTTCTTCTTGATAAGTTCATCTTCTTTTATGATTAATGAGATGAAAGAGACTGCCCAAGGATATGGATGACCGGTTTTATCGTTTTTCTTATCTAATTCATAACTGAAGTTTAACGCATCAATTAGCCATACAACGTATCTTTTCTCTTCCTCTGAGAAACTGTAACCCGAAAATGTTCCGATATCAAGATCTTCAACTGTAGCATCTGCAGCAGTATGATAGGTATTTCCCTCAAATAGTTTGTGATCTAGGAACCAGCCTATAGCTTCACCTATATCAGATGGATAACTGTGCCCGTGTCTCTTACAAAAGAATTTCAATACAAAATGGGATATCTCATGTATCAGAACCTCATAGAATACTTTTTCCTTGTCTTTCTCATTTATATCATAGTAGAAAGAGCTCTGATTTTTTTCAAGACTGTATAACTTTCCAAATTCATTGAAATCATTACGATTATAGCTTGTTTCTCTACCTATCCTGTTAAGCATCTCTATGATTACCTCATCAGGTATGAAATGAGTATGTATATCTTCTCCTCTCAGGTTTCCCCAGTTCCTTCTTTTTCTATATTCTTCCTCATATTCTTCCCAACTATCCCAAACTGGAGAGTTTCCTTCAAGATACAGCTCCATAAGAGCTTCTATACTATTTTTTACCCCAAATTCATCTTTATTCCATTTGTAAGACTTCTTCGTAATTAACGGTGTAAAATATATATCAAGCCTTTTAGGACTGGGAACTTGTCCTCTACGGGCTTGAGCTTCCTTAAATCGAAATTTCTTCAAAAGTTCATTAACATTTTCCTCCCATACCTCATAGATTATCTGAGCACACTTCTCCGTCTCTTCCTCCATGAATCAAACTGTTACTTTTTCAGATAAAAAGAGCTTGTCTATGAGAATGAAACTGTGTTAATCGCTTTTTAGAAATCTTAATCGTGTAGAGTAGCGTTGAATTAATGAAATGAGAAAATTAAATGGTAAGTTGGGAGTTGGACCCCAGTTTTTGTTTATTCTTCTTCAAGCGAAGGCATTTCCTGTTTCATGCCTTTTCTTTCCCTGATTTGAAGGATCTTTTCTTCTTGCAGGTTTCTTGGTAGTGGCTCGAAGATGATGTCGATCAAGGAGAAGAATCCTTGTCCGTTTGTTGCGGACTTAAGTGCTGCTTCGAAACCGAACAGTTCCTCTACTGGCAGCTTGCACTTGATGACTGATGAGTCTCCTTCTTCGCTCATGTCAATGACGTCTCCACGTCTGTTGGAGACTTCTGTCATTGCGTCTCCCATTGTGTCTGTCGGTGTGTCGATTCTGAGCTTCTGTTTTGGCTCGATCAGTTCTGGTCCTGCCTGTAGGAATCCTTTACGCATTGCATCCTTTGTTGTAGGGATCATCTGTGATGGTCCTCTGTGGATTGCGTCCTCGTGCAGCTTCGCATCATGCAACTTGACCATAAATCCGATGACTGGTTCTCCTGCTAGTGGTCCTTCGTCGCAGAACTCTTTGAATGCGTCAAGCAAGTATTCCTGGATTTCTCTGAGGCTCTTAATTCCTCTTGATGAGTTGACGAATACATTTTCCTCGTATACTTCCATGATATTGTCTGCGTCTTCGTCATCCATTCCTGCTTCAATAAGTTCATCTCTGATCTCGTGCTGAGCATCAGCCTTTTTCTCTACTTCGTCATACTCTTCCTTGAGGAACTTTCTGACATCTTCGCTGATCGGCTCCACGCTCATCTCAAGCTTGTTGTGGCGGTTAGGGGATTTCCCAGTTACTTCTGGTGAATCCTCTGTGATTCCTTCTCGGAAAACGACAATTGGTTCGGATACCTCGATGTCGATTCCTTCTTCTTCAAGATGTCTTTCGACCTTTGCCTCGATGTGTAGTTCTCCAAGTCCGGAGACTGTTGTCTCTCCTGTTTCTTCGTCAATATCTACTTGGATTGTGTTGTCCTCCTTTGAACGCTTACGAAGTTCTTCAATAAGACTTGGAAGATCTGAGGTTCTCTTTGGTTCGATTGCCTTTGTGACAACAGGTTCGAATACGTGTTCAATCTGTTCGAACGGTTGAATTTCGTCTGCTTCGTCTGCGATGATTGTCTCTCCTGTTGAGAAGTCAGGTCCTGTGATTGCTACGATGTTTCCTGCCGGGACACTGTCAACTGTAAGCTTTCTTGGTCCGGAGTAAATTCCAACCTGCTGTGCTCTTTCAGTCTTGTGTGATTCGATTCCGTACAGTTCGTCTCCTTCTGAAACTGTTCCAGAGAATAGTCTTGCGGTTGCGATTGTTCCTGCGTGTTCATCGTCTTCTACGTTTGTGACGACTCCGACTGTTTGGCCATCGGCGTCTTGGTGTGCCATCTCTTGACCTACATCTGATTCTTCGTCTCCAGGCCAGATTGCCGGGATTCTGTACTGTGCAGATTCTTGTGGATCGTTAAGGTGCTTGACAACCATGTCAAGTACGACCTCTTCAATAGGTGCGTCATTTGCTAGTCCTTCGTGATCTCCTTCGTTTACTCTTTCGATTATGTCTCCGAATGTAATTCCCGTCTTCTGCATGTAAGGAGCTGAAATTGCCCAGTTCATCAGTGCAGATCCGAATGCTACTGTTCCGTCATTTACAGCCATCGACCATCTTTCTGCTGTTTCTTCATCTGCGTACTTTCTTAGGATGTTGTTAACCTTTCTGATGATTTCTGTAAATCTTTCTTGCATCTCTTCAGGTGTCAACTGCATTTCTTCGATTAAACGGTCGACTTTGTTGATGAATAGTACTGGCTTGACTCCTTCATTCATTGCCTGTTTCATGACTGTCTCTGTCTGAGGCATTACGCCGTCAACAGCGTCGACAAGTACTACTACTCCGTCGACTGCACGCATAGCACGTGTAACGTCTCCTCCGAAGTCAACGTGTCCTGGTGTGTCAATAAGGTTTACTAGGTAGTCGTCTCCTTCGTATTCGTGGACCATTGAAATGTTTGCAGAGTAGATTGTGATTCCTCTTTCTGCTTCTTGGTCGTCGAAGTCCATGAAGCGTTGATCCCCAGCTAGTTTATCTGAGATCATCCCTGCACGGGCTAGAAGGTTGTCAGTAAGTGTTGTTTTTCCGTGGTCGATGTGTGCGGCAATTGCGATGTTCCTGATTTGTTCAGGGTAGTCAATTACCTCTTTAATTGCATTTATTTCTTTATCAGACATATTTTAGTTCGCACCTATGGTTATACCGAGAAATTCTTTGCAAGTTTTAAAAAAGGATAACGGTTGAGGTGTTTTCAACAGGTTTTAGGTCAACCTAGACACTCATTCTATAGGGGTTATGTCTATCGTTATCATCAATTGATTTCATTCATCAACGATTCTACAGATACAAAAACAGCTAAATCACTGCCAAATTATTGGGAAACTGTAATTTTCCAGTTCCATTTACTCAAAAAAAGGAGTACAAAATGATATTCAATTTAAATGATTCTCAAGTAGAGTAAGTATAGAATTGTCAAAGGCAAGAGTATGTAAACGAAATATTTGAAATATGCTTTACCAGCCTCTTGGTCTACAGTATCGTGGCTTTTCTCCTCAAACTCTATTTGTTGCTCTTCTTTTTGGCCTCTGGTTTCTTCATCTTCGCTACCTTCTTCAAGTTCAAAGTCTTCTGGATCGCCTGAAGGCATTATCCCTGTATAGCCGCATTCGTTGCAAACCCATTTGTTCTGGTTGAATATCATTTCCCCTAAGACGTTGGTTCTACGAAAGTCTGGTTCTACATTGCTTGAACCACAGTCCGGGCAGAATCTTTTATCATCAGCCACAACAAAAAATTGTGGTCAAAGTTGAAGTTAGTATCGTTCTCGAGTTTGAGAAAATAGAGAGATAGAGATATATTGAATGAAAGGAAAATAGTTGGGAGCTTATCGTGCTCCTTCTGCTTCTCTCTCGCGTCTTTCTTTTTCACGGACTGCTTTGACGTTGTTGTCTCCGTCGGCTGCAGCCATGATTTCGTCTGCGAGAACTTCCGCTGCTTCATCTGAGGAAGTTAGTCTGTCTTGGTAGCTTCCCTGGATGAGAAGTCTTAATGCCAAGTCTACTCTTCTCTGAGGTGCAACAAGTACTGCCTTTCTTGCTCTTGCTCCTCCTCTTGAGTATGAGACTACTTCTTCAACTGGCGCTGAGTTCTCAATTGCGTCAACAAGAACCTGAATCGGGTTCTCTCCCGTTTCTTCTTCAATCTGTTCGAATGCATCTTCGATTACGTTCCACAGTCTTTCTGAGTGTCCTGTGTTATGCCCTGAAGATACGAAATGTTTCTGTCCTGAGTGTCCTGCTACGTACATTCTGTTTAGGACTCTTTCTACAATTGAGACTTCTGCTTTGTAGAACTGCTTCTCGCTGTGGCGTCCTTTTGATCTTGGAGCTGCGATGTTTTCTAGGTTGATGTATCTAACGAGACCATCGTCGTTAACTTCTACTTCTGATGCGTCCCAGCGTCCCATGGTGAGGACTTCGTCGTCAATTTCTAGTGTTGCTGCGTCTGTTGTCATTTTATTTTATCACCGTGTTGGCTTCTGCTTGTTTCCTGCGACGAGTTCTTCAAGTGAGACTCCGTTGACTTTGATTACTTTGTAACGTACTGTTGGAATGTCTCCTTTCGGTCCAGAGTCTGCTCCTCCGATTCCTTCGATCATTACTTCGTCGTGCTCGTCGATGTGGTCGATCGCTCCGTCTCCTGGAACGAAAGCTGTTAATTGTTTACCGTTTTTGAGAAGCTGTACACGTACACACTTACGCAAAGCTGAGTTAGGCTGCTTTGCTTCGATTATTCTTTTTTCAAGTACAATTCCACGTCCCTGTGGTGAACCTTCCAAAGGATCTGCTTGATCCTTCAAATTCAGCATTCTTCGCTTGTAATATTTGTCACTCCAGCGGTACTGCTGGCTATTTTTCCTCATTTTACGTGCACTATACAGTCCCATACAAAAATACAGTTTAAGTTAAACTTTTTATACGGGTGGCCTCAGTAATGTTTCAGGCCCTCTTACTGAACAGTACTGCTGCCATTATCAAAAACAGTGTACCCATTATCTGGAGTGACTGTGTAGGTAGAACTTGCGATAGAAGTAATGCGGCACCTAGTATTAGTCCTGCTGTAACAATGTCTTCATGTTCATCGGAGGTCTCGACTTTTACCTCTGTGTTTTGTTGATCCTGACTCTGTATTGCTTCATTTATTTTGGAAGGAGCCTTAGTGAACAGCTCCTTGTTTTGAAGCATGTCTATCATAAATGATTTGCCTATCTCTTTTGGCGAATACTGGTTCTTAAGTATTTCTTCTATCTGTTTTTGGTACTCTGTCGTTAGTCTTGCCTCTGGATTCACTGTCAGAAGAATTCCCTCTAATGTAACAAGCGCCTTCCCCGTGAGAACCAAGTTTGTTGGAAGGTAAACTCCCTTGCTTGCAGCATTCACAACTATTTCAAGCATGGTGCTGCTCAAAGTATTATCTTTGACACGGGAGTTTCTCAGCATAAGAATCATTTCCTCGACGTCTTCTTTGAAGCCATCAAGATCAGCATCATCGGCAACATAACCCATTTCTGTGATTACTTCAACCGCAGATTCAACCTCTTCATTTCCAATATGCAAAAATAAGAGGCCAAGTTTTCTTCTCGTATCCTTAGTTAGTTTTCCAACCATCCCAAAGTCGATAAGTATGATTCTTCCTTGCTCGTCAATGAAGAAATTAGACGGATGAGGATCTGCATGGAATATGCCATCCCTTATTACCTGATTCAACCCCATTCGGATACCGGTGCGAGTGGTTTCTGAAATATCAATATCCAGTTCCTTCAATTTTTCTTCCTCAGTACACTTTATACCATCCACATACTCCATGACAAGTACTTTTCTAGTGGACAATTGAGAGTAGATATCAGGGATCTTAACTTTCTCCATATCACTCATGTTTTCCTGAATTATCTCAGCGTTTCTAGCTTCCTTCTCAAAGTTAAGTTCATCTGTTATCCATTTATCAAACTCTTCAACTAACTTTGTCAGCCTAACGTTTTCCAGTGCTTTAGAATGTTTTTCCCCTCTTTTTGCCAGGAATTCAAGTATATCAAGATCTGTTTCAATTCTCCCTTCTATATCAGGTCTTCTAACCTTGACAATTACTTCATCTCCAGAGTTTAGCTTCGCTTTGTAAACCTGGGCTATTGAGGCTGCTGCAATAGGCTCTTCTCCAAATTCTTGGAATATTTCGTCTATTTCGCCTACTTCTTCTTCGATTATGCGTCTTGCCTCAGAGGTTTCAAACTCTGGGACATGGTCTTCAAGACTTTCGAGCTCCTCTATATATCGCTGGGGGACTATGTCAGGTCTCTGAGCCATTATCTGACCAAACTTGATGAATGTAGGACCCAATTCCTCTAAAGTTTCCCTGAGTCTTTCAGGCTTAGGTTCTTTATCTCTAGTAGAAAATCTCTTTGAAAATGGAAGTCTGTGCTTCAAATCTAACCTATCCAAAATTATACCTAATTCTTGATCCGCTATAGTACGAACTATCTCGTCAAATCTCTTGACATCTCTTATCTCTTTATCCACGATGCCCATATATCCAGATTAATCTCTCTGGAATTTAAACATAGGTATTCTCAAGTGGAATGACCAAGATCATAGCTGACGCTAGAGGTTTTTCTCAAATTTCTTCAGTTTCAAGAAGATGATCTACTCTACCTTGACCTCTTCGACTCCATGAGTCCTTGCAAGGATCTCTCTGATAGATTCGATCTTGTTCCCGTCTTTTCCGACAACTCTTCCTTTGTTGTCTCTTGGAACGTCGATCTCTACCTTGTCTCCTTCAATGTCGACTCCTCTGATGTCTGCTGGTACTAGGTTGTTGATGAAGGCTCCTAGATTGTCGTTGTACTCGTAGATCTTGATATCTCTATCAAGCTTGTCTTGAACCTTCTGAACTACTTTTCCGCCTTTTCCAATTGCCATTCCTGCCTTTCCTTCTGGGACGATAAAGTATGCCTCGTCCTCTTTAATTATGGCGTCTCTTGCTTCGACATCGGTGATTGATTCGAAGAGGTTAATGTTTCTGATCATTTCCGTGTCATAAGTCGCTGTTGTCATAAGTTGTACACTTCGAAAAATGTTTTCTCGTAGTAGTAATCACGACGATTAACTTTATATATGAAGTGTTTCTTTTTAAATATTCTCTCTATTTTTGCTATTCCTAAGCAGTCCTACCATAAAATCTAAAGCAGTACGAATAAGATGTATTCTAGAACAAGCTGTGTTGGGAATGAGAAATTAAATAGGGAAGAATATGTGGGAAAGTGTTTTTTAGTCGTCCTGAGGAGCGAACTTTGGCTTCAGGTCGACTGCACCTGTTCCAACAGGTACTGGTTGTCCAACAAGGATGTTTTCGATAACTCCATCGAGTTCGTCGGTTTCTCCTCTGAGGGATCCTTGGCGTAGGTGTTTCTTTGTTTCCTCGAAGACAGATCTTGCGAGTAGTGACTCTTTGTTACCCATGATTCCGTAACGTGTGGTTCCGTTGAGTTCTCCTTCCTTTGTCATCATGTCTGCAAGGAGCATGATGTGTCTGTCGTCGACTCCAATTCCCTGAGCGGAAAGTGTTTCGTTGACTTCGTCAACAATTGACTGTCGAAGTGCTTCAACACCCAGTACTGAAAGTATTTCGAACAGATCATTTGAGATTGTCCTGTTTTCGTCTACTTCTTTAATCTTCAGTGTTTTTCTTAATGCTGTTCCAGCTGTCTGAAGTCTCCATTCTCCATCGTCTTCGTTTACAACTACCTGTTCAATCCCTTTGAGACCTTTGATACGTGCTTCTTCTGCCTTGTTCTTAATCTTCTTCAGATCTTTTAGGTCATAGTCATCTTTTGAGGATTCTAGGATTAGTTTATCTCCGTCAACTGTGATCTTGGACTTTCTTACTGATTCACCGACTCTTTGCTTTACATCTTCCATGTCAATGTCGTAGTCACTAAGTAGGTCCTTGTTCAGTACATATTCGACTTGTAGCTGCATGATGTCGATTGTGTCCTGTGTAATCAAGTCTTCAAATACTACCTGGCGGAGTTTACGTGCAACTTCTAGTGCGTCTTCCTTTGAGTTGTAGTCGTCATGAAGGTAGACGTCCATTGCAGGTGTCTTCGGGTTTCTACGTGCGTCCACGATTTCGATTAAACGTGGTAGTCCTGCTGTCAAGGATACCTGTGCTCCTCCTGCCTGGTGGTATGTTTCCATCGTAAGCTGTGTTGCAGGTTCGGAAAGTGACTGTGCAGCAACTACTCCTATTGATTCACCTGGTTCGTATTGCATCTGCTTGTACCTTTCTCTAAGGGTTTCTTTTTCGTCTTCTGAAAGATTTCTTCCTTGGTACATTTGAGGAAGTTTTTCTGCACGTTCTTTCCAATCAAGTTGTTCTGTCATTATTGGT
>Ga0102939_1000384_pt1 | contig 16375 bp, 14 predicted proteins | sample SalPon2_B_H2O_MG_FD_78214 | JGI IMG/M metagenome (GOLD analysis project Ga0102939, IMG submission 78214) | Salt pond water microbial communities from South San Francisco under conditions of wetland restoration - Salt Pond MetaG R2_B_H2O_MG | ecosystem: Environmental > Aquatic > Non-marine Saline... | reverse complement strand
TGTCGTCGTCCCCGGTTCGTATATCAGGCTGAATCCATCTGGGTTGTGCCCGACATCTTCCAACGGAAAGGCGAACTCAACGCTCTCTATCCGCGTGATTGTTGGTGCCATACCACAATGTCGTATCTCGGTCGTATAAAATTATAGGTGCAGTCAAACAGGCACGACTGAGTTACGTTTCTCGGTCGAGGAGTGCAGTACAGTGGTCGAGTGCTTCTGCGACACCCTCAGCGAGATGAATGGCGTCGACTCCCGCGACGAGATAGTCGACGCCCCAGTCGAGACGCGATTCTCGCTGGTCAGCGCTCGTGGCGAGCGTCCCGATTCCGACACCAGCGTCGTGGGCGGCCTCGACTGCGTGGTCGACTGCGTCGAGGAAGGCGTCGTCGTCCCACTCTTCGAAGCAGTCCATCGACATCGAGAGGTCGACCGGGCCGACGAACACGCCGTCGATTCTGTCGACTTCGGCGATAGCAGCAGCGTTCTCGATAGCACGTTCGGACTCGAGTTGGACGTGCCTGACGAGTGTATCTTCGACCGTATCGACGTGATTTTTCAACGTAACTCCGTACCCTGATGCGCGGCCGAGTCCAAGGCCTCGTTTTCCGTCTGGGGGATAGCGAGTCGCCTCGACGATTGCCTCGGCCTGTTCTGGCGTCTCGACCATCGGGACGAGAATACCGGTCGGGCCGAGGTCGAGTGTCCGCTTCAGCGTCGTTGGGTCGTCGTCGGGAACACGAACCAACGTTTCGATACCACCAGTTGCCGCATCGGCCGCACGGAGCATGTTTTCCATGGTTTCGTAGGACATCGGGCTGTGCTCTGCGTCTAGCGCGACGAAGTCGTATCCTACACTCGCAATCAACTCGACAGTGGTTGGATGTGGAATTGCTGCCCACGTTCCAACTAACGGTTCGGCCGACTCAGTGGCGTGCTTCAGACTCTTGGATCCGCTCATACTGTGCCTCTCGTTGGGGGCATAAGTATAGGTTCGCCCTGTGTGGACGAACATCGCTGACGGCGAACGAATCGAGACCGCCGACTTCCTTGAGCCACGCGCGTCGGTTAGAAGTGTGAGAACTTATCGCGGCGGAAGAGGTTGAGTTCACTCACCGTATTCGGCGGCCGTTGTTTCGCTGCAAAGACGACCGCATCCGCAATCTCTTCGGGTTCGGTCACTTCACCCGGTTCGAAACGGTCTTTCAGAGGGTCGTCGGTCTCGGAGCCGAACTCAGTTCGCACTTCGGTCGGGTTCACGGTCGTCACGGCGACTCCGTCGTCCCCAACGTCGCCTTCGAGACTCAAGGCGAAACCACGCGTCCACCACTTTGTCGCTGCGTATACTGGGTTGTACGGCCGTGGATGCTGTCCCGAAAAACTCCCGAGGAAAATCAGATTCCCAGACGACTCACGCAGGTGTGGCAATGCCTTCTGTGCGGTGTAGAACATCCCGTTGACGTTCACGTCGGTCATGAGGCGGTACTCGTCAGTCGAGAGGTCTTCGACGTCCTTGTCGACGGCGAGTCCCGCGTTGGCGACGACGACGTCCACTCCACCGAGTTCATCGACAGTAGTGTCGATTGCCGTTTGTACTTGTTCGGGGTCACGTACGTCTGTCGGGACGACAACCGTCTGTCTGTCGTAGACCGATTCGATCTCTGCTGCGACTGCTTCGAGACGCTCTTTTCGACGAGATGCGAGGGCGACGTGTGCTCCGGATTCAGCGAGTGCGATGGCTGTCGCTCGACCGATTCCGGCGGTTGCTCCTGTGACGAATGCGACGCTATCTTCGAGTGCTGCTTCACTCATGTGTGGTACTCTCTCGCTTGGGTCGAATAAATTCCGGTTGAACCCACGTTAACCAATTTCGCCGCGCCCCCGACTCACGAACTGGCAACACATGCCATGCCCGCAGTGGCAGCACGCTCACGGAGCGCCGCTCCGTCGCGTTCGAGTTGAGAGATGTCACCCTCGACGTTCCCCGAGTCGATGCGAGTGGTGATTGCCGAGGCGACGCGACATTCGGCGGCGTGGAGGTCCGATTCGAGTGTTACGATGCGGTCACGCTCGATCGCCGTTAGCCCGCTCTCACGGGTGGATGCGAGCATCTCGGCTATCGTCACCGAGAGATATCTCGACTGCTGGGTGTGGGTCTCGAGCTTGCTTACATCGTCTCTATCCCACTCAATCTCGACTGCCTCCTCTTCGAGTGAGCCGACGAGGAATGCGGCTTTGTCGAGTGTCGCATCTGTCGTGTCGTAGCCGGGAACGAGCGTCACACGTGAGTCGTAGCTCACGAGGACCACGCGCTCGGGCGCGCTGTAGGCGTCTGCTGGATACGCCGCCGCCGCGACACCACCCACTCCGAACACGAACAACACGACGAGGAACAGTCCAAGGAATGCTCGCGGTGCCCCACGAATCGGCTGGAGGTCGAAAAATGGATGCGTTCGGGTCCGTTCCATCGTCACCGACCCGACTTGTTCGACGAGCGAAGCCAGCGAGTGTGTGTTCTCAGAAGCACCCGTCACGACGAGACGGCTCCCACCCGAGACACGGATGAACGAGTTGTGGAATCCTGTGTGACGAATCGTCAGTCCGCGACCTTCTCCGAATCGGTCGCGTCGGCACTCGTCGTACTCGCCGGTGTCTTCGACGGCAGCTTCGATATCGCTGAGCATTCGGTCGGTGTCGCTCACGGTGTCCGACGAGACGAATATCGACTTCCGCTCGAAACTCAATCCGCCACCGTTCCTGTGGTACTCTGCCAGTCGCCGAATCCCGTGTTTACCGTAGGTTGCCATGAGCGGAATCACTGGCAGGAGAGCTATGGCGACGACCGCAGTGAGATATCCTGTTCTCGAATCTGGTGTGATGCCGTACTGGAGTACTGTGAGCACTGTAAATAGTGCGAGCGTGAACACACCACCGACGACGAACGCCCGTAACTTGTTCATGGTGTCACTTCCCGAGGAACGTCTTTTTGAGGTGACCAATGAGCCCAACGTTTCGTCGGTCACTCTCCGTTTCGAAGACTGGGCCGAGCTTGATGACGAGGTCTTCGTAACTCTCGAACTGGTCGATGTCTGTCTCTCCTAGCAACTCCGCGAGCATGATGGAGTTGCCCTTCTCGTCCACCTGAATGTTCGCCAGCGCGTGCTCACGCTCTAACCGCCGAACTGAGACGGGGTACAACCACCCCGACTCCTCGACGAGTTCGTGAATGGCGTCTGGGCCGTATGTCATATTCACTCGTCTTGTTTCTTCGATTATAAACCTTTCACGGGAGTCATCGGACACGGTTATCGAGCTCGTCGAGATTACCAGACTCGATCGCATCCCAGTCTCCGGCGAGGATGTCTGCGAGTCGTTCGTAGTACAGTGGCGTGTGGCCCGAAGCGTGGGGGGTTATGAATGCGTTTCCGAGTTCCCAGAGCGGGTGGTCTGGAGGAAGCGGCTCGGGGTCGGTCACGTCGAGGGCTACACCACCGATGGCGTTCCGCTGGAGTGCAGCGACGAGTGCGTCGATGTCGACGAGTGGCCCTCGACCGACGTTGACCAGTACGGCGTGCGGTTCCATCGTCTTCAGTTCATCGTGGCTGATGATTCCACGCGTCGTCTCGGTGAGTGGGCACGCGAGAACGACGTAATCACTTCGTGCGAGCGCATCGTTGAGTTGAGCAGTGTCCTCGAAGCCGAGTACGTGGTCTGTCGGACCTCTTTTTTCTGGGGAGTACCGGACACCAATCGTCTCGACTTCGAACGCACTCAGTCGGTCGATGACAGTCCGTCCGATTGCTCCGAGTCCGAAGACGGTGACACACGAACCGAAGAGTTCTGTCGATTGGTGTGTACGCCACTCGTGACGCTCCTGTTGTCGCCAGAACGTTCGAAACCCTCGGGCAAACATCAGCATCGAACCGACCACGTGTTCTGCAATGTTTGGCCCGTGGACTCCCGACGCATTCGTCACTGCCACACCCATCGACGCCAGAGTCTCGAGCGGGAGGTGGTCGTAACCCGCCGAAGAACCGGCGAAGACCTGGAGATTCTCGGCCTCTTTGAGAAGTGATTCAGGTATCTTGCCTCCCGTAACGACTCGTGCCTGTCGAACACCCGCTCGCTCTTCTTCGGGCGTCGTCGCTCGTGACACCACTACGTCGTCGGGAAGCTTTTCTCGGAGTGACGCAGCGTATTCGCGTGTCGAGATACCGTGTGCGCCACCGCGCAGAATGAGTACGTCAGGTGGCTGTTCAGTCATACTGTGGCCTCTCGGTCGGTCGTGTGGGTACGGCTCGATTTTTCATATCTGTCACGTCGGTTTCCCACGTGTAAGCCATGCGGCAGTCGGCAAACCGTGCCGCAAGCAGTCGCAGGGAATTCGACACTCGGATTACCCGCTGACAGTCGATTCTGCGTCGGGTTCCGTCTCGCCGAGAAGCGCTTCGACGCATCTGAAGCCGAGTCTGCTTCCCGACGTGCCCCGAACCTCTGAGAGGAGTGTGCGAGCCCACTCGACCGTCTGGGCCTGCGAGAGGGAGCCACCCGCTGTATCCATCGCACGAACGACCAGTGTGTACTGCCCTAACCGAACGACTGTTTCGTTTGCCGATGCAAACGCCGACGTGGCGGTGGCCGCGAGTCTCTCAGACTGCCAGAGACTGATCCGGAGCGTGAGTCTCTGTCCTGACGGTGGCACGTACGTCGCCGTATGCTGTGCAACCGGGTTGAATGAGACCAAGCGGTCTAAATCGACACTCTGTGACTGATTCGACTCGTTGACGATTCGCCAGCCGTCCAATCCCGTTGCACTCGCTCCCGGTACCACGTCCGGCCGGAGTGACCTGGGGAAGACGCTCGTCGGTGGGGGTGGACAGCCAACCGCGCCATAATCCACCACTTCCCATTCATCAGAAACTGTCGGGCTCGATTGGTTCGACACCGTCGTCGTTCGAGTCAGCCCCTCACTCTGAGACGTTGCGTCGGCCGAGGAAGTGGCCTCTCTCGAAGCCGAATTGTATTCTGAGACGATGGCTCCACTGCTGGTCAGGACGAAGACGGCGACGATTGCAACGAGGAGTCGACTGACGGATAGCGACTGCCACCAGTGGAACTGCGTCGATTCGGTCGAGACTGTCCCTGGCGAGCAGAACGTCGCTGCCCCATCGCCCAGATACTGTTCGAGAATCGCCGCCGAGTGGTCACGTTCGACCGCGTAGCGAACGACGCGTAGTAACTCTGCTGCATCGAGGACAGTCGGGTCGTCAGATACACGAGAGGTGACGACGCGCGCGTCCGATTCGGCCGGTGGTGCGGTGTGTACTGCAACGAGGTGATGGGTTGTCTGGCCATCTCGAACTACAATCGTTGCCCCGTCTCGTGTGGCCGTCCGTCCTCTTGCGACCCAGAGGTCTGTGACGAGTTGCGCAAACGTGTCGACATCGAGTCGTCGCAGACGCTTCGAGAATCGCCTCACGTCCTCGTCAGTCTCGAAGGGTTTTCGGCCCATCAGCCCTTACAGACGGGACCGAAGATCAGAGACGACTGCTTCGGTACTCGAATCGCCGCCGAGGTCAGGTGTTCGTGGTGCGTCAGCGTCGGCTAGCTGCGCTTCGACTGCACGCCAGAGCTCACTCGCAACTTCGGCCTCACCGAGGTGGTCGAACAGCATTGAAATCGAGAGAACGGTCGCGAGGGGGTTGGCGATACCTTCTCCTTCGATATCCGGCGCACTCCCGTGAACCGGCTCGAACATCGAGGGGGAGTGTCCTTCGACGTTGATGTTTGCAGACGGTGCGAGTCCCATACTTCCGCTGACGATAGCCCCGATGTCGGTTAGGATGTCGCCGAAGAGATTCGACGCGACGATGACGTCGAACTCGTCGGGTCTGCGGACGAGGTCCATCGACGCGGCATCGACGAGTAGGCGTTCGACCGTTACCGACGGATACTCTGCTGCAACCTCTTCGACAATTTCGTCCCAGAACACCATTCCGTGTGCCTGTGCGTTCGACTTCGTCACGTTCGTCAGGTAGCCGTCGCGCTCGACCGCTTCTTCGAACGCTGCACGGACGATTGCCTCTGTGCCTTTTCGCGTGTAAACCGCCGTCTGAACGGCAACCTCGTGCGGGTAGCCTCGGTGTTCGTGTCCGCCCGTATCCGAATACTCCCCTTCGGTGTTCTCCCGATAGACGACGAAATCGATGTCGCCGCCTTCGTAGCCACGGAGGGGGCTCTCGACGCCATCGAACAGCACCGAGGGCCGTTTGCAGACCTGTTGGTCGAACGCTTTTCTAATGGGGAGCATCATCCCACGGAGTGTCACGTGGTCCGGAACGTCTGGATGTCCAACAGCACCGAGGAGAATCGCGTCGTGTGTCTCGAGAGTCTCAATCGCGTCGTCGGGCATCATCGACCCCTCTTGTATGTAGCGGTCGGTTCCCCAGTCGTACCGTCTCGTTTCGATGGAAAACCCTCCTGCCTCGGCAGCGTCTTCGAGGAGCACTCGCGTCGCATCGATGACTTCAACGCCGATACCGTCTCCAGGCAGGAGTGCGATATTGTACGTCACACCGGATGGTCACCAAGTATCATCAAAAGCGTTCCCCCAAAAGAGACGAGAATGCCGAACGTAGACAGCGTTTCCGCCCAAGCAAAGCTCTAATCGACTGGCTGTGTCGTCTCAGGCTTTTTGTTCGATGAGCTTTGGCTCCGATTCGGCACGCTCGTGGCCGTGGATGAGGGCATCTTCTGTGTTGCGGTCGAACAGGTGAAGGTCTTCTTCGTCGAAGGATATCTGGATAACCTCTCCTTCTTCTGGCTCGACTTCGACCGGCGCGCGGACACGGCATTCCTTCCCAGCGACATCGAGGTAGAGGAAGTTGTCGGATCCGATGACTTCGACAACATCGACGGTTGCCTCGATGCTGGTGGGCGAGAGGCTGTCTACGACAGTGAAGTTCTCTGGACGGACACTGAGGATGTAGTCTCCTTCTCCGTTCGACTGTTGGACAATCTTTTCGGAAACCTCGTAGGTGAAGCCGTTGCCGACGAGAGTTCCGGTTCCATCGCTTTCGGTGCGAAGCTTCACGTCGAAGAAGTTCATGCTCGGACTCCCGATGAAGTCCGCGACGAACGTGTTCGCCGGTCGGTAGTACACCTCTTTGGGTGAGCCAACCTGCTGGAGTTGTCCGTCGTTGAGGATGACGATTCGGTCTGCCATCGTCATCGCCTCTTCCTGGTCGTGGGTCACGTAGATGGTCGTGATTCCGAGTTCAGAGTGGATACGCGAGAGTTCTGTCCGCATGTGTTTGCGGAGTTGCGCGTCCAGATTGGACAGGGGTTCGTCGAACAGGAACACTGCTGGTTCTCGGACGATCGCGCGGCCCGTCGCCACGCGCTGTTGTTGCCCACCGGAGAGACTGCCCGGCTTCTTGTCGAGTAAGTCTTCGATGCCCATCATCTCTGCAGCCTCGACGACGCGACGGTCCACCTCTTCGTCACTCAGGTCCGTACTCAGGCTGAGTCCGTATCCCATGTTGCCCCGAACCGTCTTGTGTGGGTACAGTGCGTACGACTGGAACACCATCGCGATGTCTCGGTTTTTCGGTGAGACATCGTTCACTGGTTCACCGTCGAGGCGGAGTTCTCCGTCTGTAATCTGTTCGAGCCCAGCTAACATCCGTAACGTCGTTGACTTCCCACATCCAGAGGGTCCGACAAAGACGACGAACTCGCCGTCTGGGATGTCCAGTGATAGTTCTTCTACGGCCACGATTGGGCCGGATGTATCTTCGAAAACTTTCGTGATGCTATCAAGTTCTACTTGTGCCATGGTAACTTACTGATTGGTTGGTTTGTATCTCTGTTATTTATTTGTATCCCCAAAAGGCGGAGGGTGTCCGCCACGGGAAGTCGCAGCGATTCAGTTCCCCCCAAGGCCTTCTCCGACGTAGCGCTGGGAGAGGCCGTAGAAGATGACCGGTGGTGCAACGAGCAGCACCACAGCGGCCATGAGGATGTTCCACTCACGGAGCACGTCGCTCCCGAGGATGAAGTGAATCGCCACCGTGGCGGTTCGTACGTCCTCGTCACTCGTGAGGACGAAGACCCACAGGAAGTTGTTCCACGCGGTGAGGAACGAGAAGAGGGCCGCAGCACCGACTGCTGGTGCCGACAGCGGCAGGACGATGCGCAAGAACGCACCAATCTCTGTGTGCCCGTCGATGAGAGCTGCCTCTTCGATGTTCTCCGGAATCCCCTGTCGGAAGAAGCCCTGTAACAGCCAGATGGTCTGTGGCAGGACGAAGATCGACAGTGCAACGATGATGCCAGAGAGCGTGTTGATGAGCCCTAAGACATAGAACACCTCGTACACTGGAATGGTAATCACGATCCACGGGAACATGATCGTGAACACAGCAGTGTAGAACAGGAGCTTCCGTCCCGGGAAGTCCAGTCGTGCGAACGCGTACGCGCCCGGAATCGAGAACACCAACGAGATGAGGGTGGCGGAGATGGACACGACGAGACTGTTCTTAAAGAACGTCACGAAGTCGAACTGTTCCCAGATGTCCGTGTATGCCGTCAGGGTCAACGCATCCAGTGCAGGGAGGTATCCGGTCTCGGGGTTGATAGCGGCAAAGTTGGTCAAGAGGGACGTTCGGATGACCCAGAAGTACGGCGTCAACGCAAACAGCGCGAAGGCGCCAAGGGCAACGTACAACAACAGTCGGCTGCGGCGAGTTTCGTTAATCATGGTTAGACGTACAGGTCCTCTTCGTCTTTGATCACGGTCACGTAGAAGATGGCCGCCGTCATGGAGACGAGGATCATGGTCATCCCGAGTGTGTATGCACGCGAGAACTGCAGGTTGACGTACGCAGTCTCGTACGTGAGGATACTCATCAGCATCGTCCGAGTCCCGGGACCACCTCCAGTAAGCTCGAACGGCTGTGCGAACTCCGCGACGTTCCACGCAGTCCGAAGTGCGAGGATGATAATCGTCGGCGTGACAAGGTGGGGCAACGTCACATCACGGAAGCGTCGGAGTCGACCTGCGCCAGCCAGTGCCGCTGCTTCGTACTGTTCTCGAGGAATCCCGACGATTGCAGCGGCGTAGATGATTCCCGCGTATCCGTAGTCGTGCCACGACTGGGCGACGATGAGCGAGACGTACGGCCAGATTCCGTCGGCGAGGAAGATCGGTGTCTCGACGCCGAGTAAGTCTGAGATGATCATGGGAAGCATCCCGAAGTCGTTGTTCAGGAACCACATCCAGATGACACCTCCCGCGAGCGGCGCGGAGAAGTATGGTGACATGATAATCGCACTCGTCCAGTCACGCCATCCGCTTCGGATTTCACTCAGAAGCAGGGCTGCGAACAGTCCGATTACCAGTTGCAGGAGCGTCGTCCCAAACACGAACGCCAGCGTCCAGCCGAAGGCGAAGTGAAACAGGTCGTTTGTGAGTAACCACGAGTAGTTTTCGAGGCCCACGAAACTCCCTGCTTGCCCGAGTCGAGTATTCGTGAACGTCAGGTAGACTCCCCTAACGATTGGGTAGTAAAACAAAATCGTGAACATCACGAACGTCGGGATAATGAATAGATAGCCCACCCAGTTCTCCCGCACACGATCCATGAGCGTCGTCTCCTCTAGCCCATACTTTTGTCTAATGCGTTGTGCGGTCTCTTGTGACATGGTATTTATTGGTATTTTAAGATATTATAGAATTGTTTGGGGTATCCTGGTGTGACGGGTACCTGACGTCTACTGGCCCAGTCGGTCCTGGATGCGCGAGCGGACGAGCGACGGCGTCTCCTCGATGGAGTGCTGTCCGGCGATGGCTTCGCTGATGGTCTCATTGATGTCGGTCCACCGAATCGGGTCGGTGTCCCTGACGTCCCACGCCGCACCAGTCGTCGCGTACTGCTTGCCGTAGGTGTCTGTGTTCTTGTAGGCCTGCTCGGTGCTCTGTGCGAGTTCGTACTCGTCGAGAATCCTCTGCAGTTTGGGCTGCAGTCCGGGGAGTGCCTCGTAGTGTTCACCCCATGCAGGCAGGACGAACTCGTCGTCGCCGAGGAGGAACATGTTGAGGTCCCACGCAGCGTTCTGCTCTGCGTCGCTCGCGTTGAAGATCGTCTGCTGTTGTTCGAGTGCCCACATGTGGCCACCGTGTTCACCCTCGACGCCTTCGAGTTCGCTGATACCGAAGTTGCTGCCGAATTCAGCGTCGACCTTCGGGTGCGGAAGGAGCATGAAGTCACCTTCACCGCCGTTCCAGCCGAACTGGACGTCTTCTTTGATAGCGCGCCAGCGGTTCGCCGTCGGGACGGCGTAGTTGAACGAGGCGACCTTGCCCGTCAGCATGAGTGACGGAATCTCCTCGTCACCGCGCTGTGCAGACTCCTCACTGCTGAACTCCTGTGCCATCTTCACACAAGTCTTCATCATACCGTCGGTCTTACCCTGGTCTTCGTGGTCCTCGTTGGCCACGACAATCGTCGGGTTATCTGGGTCGTCGCTCTGGCGTATCCACGGGTCGGTTCCGCCAGTGTACGCCGCCCGTGCGTATCCCCAATAGGATTCGAGGTCACCGGGTACACCGGTCTCCTCGTAGCCGATGGCGTCCGTCTGTTCGTCGATTTTTTCCACTGCATCGAGGAACCCGCTCCACGTCGAGAGCTCTTCGAACGGGTCGCTGACGCCGACCTGGCTGAACAGTTTCGGGCTGATTCCGAGGTTACTGTTCGTGTGACGCATCCCACCAGCAGACCAGTACTCACCGCGGTACTGCGCAGAATCGAGGTTTGCTGCAGTGTAGTCCCCTGGGAGTCGGTCAGTTCCTTCGATGAATGGTGAGTGGTCTGGAACCTTCCCATCGAGGTAGAACTGGAGTCCACCACCACCGGATTCAGCCATGGTCGGTGGGTTACCACTAGACACCGTCGAAGCGAGCTTTGAACGGATGTCCCCGTAGGACGCCGTTTGGAGCTTCACCGTCACGTCTCCTTGTTTTTCTTCGAACGATTTCAGCGACTCCTGGAAGTGCGCTTTCGTCGATGAGTTCTCGACTGCCTGTGCGTTCAGGTAGTCGATGGTAATACTCTCAGAACCGCTGGAGTCAGACCCGGAGTCCGACCCAGAGTCGTCACCGCCACCGCTGTTGTCTTCGCCTCCACCGGTACACCCTGCGAGTGCACCGAGTGCCCCAACCGTCGACACAGCCGCAGCAGACCGCATGAATCGTCGTCGGGATGGGTTCTCACCTGACTCGTTGTCGGCATGATCGCTACTTGCACCACCGTCCGTGCCAATACGTGACATCGTGCATTAATCAACATACACAAAGGGTATTAAAACTTTCTCTAATGGCGGTGATTTATCATCCACAATGTAAAAATAACAGCTGTTTGCCACCTCCGTACACTTATAACGAGAGGCCATCGACAGGATGATTATGAACTCCGACGCACGGCACGGGCTCCTCGCCGACGTCGACCGTGTGTGCGACCTCGTGGGGACGACACTGGGACCGTTTGGGACGAACAAACTCGTCATCGAATCGGGCGGGCGTGTGACGACGACTTCCTCGGGTCCTTTACTTCTCGAGCGACTCGAGCTCGACGACCCTGCGACGATACTCCTCAGGCAGGCGGCGACTGACTTTCGTGACAAGCACGGAGATGGCGCGACCAGAGTTGTCCTACTGACTGGTGCGCTACTCAGTCAAGCGGACGAACTCATCGAACAGGGACTCCACCCCTCGACTATAGCACGCGGATACAGAGATGCATTCGACGTTGCCAGTGACCGACTCACTGCCCGTGCCAGGTTACTTTCACTCGTTGGGGCCAAGCAGGTTGCAAAGACCGCACTCACGGGGACGCGAAACCCGGCTACCCGTCGCCACGTCAGCGAAGCCATTGCGAGTGTCGCGACGAACATGGCGGCTGACAGTTCCGTCGATACGGACCGGCCGAACATCGACGTCGTCGCCCGAATCGGCAGTGTTGGTGATACCGAACTCGTCGAAGGTGTCGTCATCGAGACGCCACTCGTCTCGGACGCGATGCCACGGCGTCAACGAGACGCAGGCGTCGCCCTCCTCTCGTCGACAGTCGACATCCCTCGACTTGGTGGGGCGACCGATTCCTCGAACCGATCGGTTTCACTCGACGTGGATTCGTTCGAAGAACGAGCAGAAATCGGGGAATACGAGCGCGACCAGTTCCGCCAGATGCTGTCGGCGGCTTCCGAGGCTGGATGTCGATTCATTGCGACAGAAGGTGCCATCAACGACCGCGTGAAGATGCAGGTTGCAGACGCAGGCATCACTGCAATCGAGCGGGTCGACGACGATGTAATGCGCCGCCTCGTTCAAAATACTGGTGGACAAGTCGTCTCCTCACTCGAAGACGTTACTGCCGAGACGATGGGAACTGCCGACGTCCGGTTCGAACGACTTGCGGGCCGAGAGTTTGTCACCGTCGAAGGCACCGCCGAACAGTTGTACACGCTCGTGTGCCGTGCGCCAGACCCACGCTCCGTTTCGGCGTTCGAGACCAGTGCTCGGAGTGCGATTAGCGCGACGTTTCAGGCACTCACCGATGAGCAGGTCGTTCCCGGCGGGGGGGCAACCGAAATCGACCTCGAGAAATCGGTTCGTGAAGCTGCGCGAGGGGTTGCGAGCCGCGAACAACTTGCGACGGAAGGATTCGCACACGCACTCACTGCAGTCCCGCGACAACTTGCCACCAGTGCGGGCCTCGACGGATGGACGAGCGTACTCCGTCTTCGCGTCGCACACAACGAAGGGCGGTCTTCGATGGGTGTGGACGCACTCTCAGGGGATATTCGAGACGTCCTCGATTCCAACCCAATCGTCGAGCCACGTCGTCTCCAGTGCGACATCCTCGGCGCCGCGACTGACCTTGCGGTCCAGCTCATTCGAATCGACGCACAGCTCTCTGCGTCGAACCTCGCGGATGACACCCAGTCGCCGCCAGTGCAGTAGCCGAGAAACCGGTCGTCTCCGTCCTTCTTTTCTGCGGAAAAATACAGTCTGGCTGCTAGCCGTGTTCTGTCTGTGGGTCGAGTTCGTCTAAATCGATACCCGGTGAGACAACAGCGTCGATGGTTGAGAGTTGTTCTGACGTCGCAACGGCACTGTCGAGTGCCTGTGAAAACACACGACGCGGCTCGACGACGCCCATCTCCCACGCATCGGCCGGTTCACCGACCGAGACGTCGAAACCGAGTGGGGCGGGGGTGGTCGCCGCATCCGTGTGCGCAGTTCGAACCGAGGCGAGAACGTCGAGTGGGTCGTAGCCGGCGTTACGTGCGAGCGTCTGCACGAGCGATTCACACACGTCTGCAAACGCCTCGATTGCGAGTTGTTCTTTCCCCCGGACACCCCGTGCAAACTGCCGAAGGTCTCGAGCAACTGCAAGCGGTGCCGCTCCTGCACCCGGGAGAACCTGTCCGTCAATCGCCGCAATCGAGGTCGTCTCGACCGCATCTTCAACGATCCGTTCGTGCGCCGTTCGCCCCTGTTCGGTAGGGGTCTCGACGATGATGGTAAACACCGGGCCCTCGCACTCTTCGATGGTCGTCCATTTTTCCTCACCGACGCGTTGTTCGGTCACCCGTCCTGCTCGCCCGATTTTCGACTCGTCAAGGCCGGAGACGTGGCCGACGACCTGTGCACCTGTCGCTCGGGCGACACGGTGTATATCCGACTTCGGATACTGAGCTCGGTCGACAACGGCGACACCCTGTGCCTGGATTGCGTTCTTGACCGCGTCGTCGAGTTCTGCACGCACGACGAGCACGTCGACTCCGAGGTCAGCGATGCTCGCCGCCACATCGTCTATCGCACTGGTGTGGGCTGCTGTGTAGGCCATCACCGACTCAGCTGAGTCGAGCGAGACGGTTGCACCGTCGTTGCTTCCGAAATTGATCGCCGTCTCCTCGACGTCGATATCGCGATCTAGAACGGCGATTCGAGCATCTTCGAGGGTTCCATCGACTGATGGCGTCCAATCGAACGAAAGCCGACTCTTTTCACTCGTCTCGTGGGCACCGGGTCGTCGCCGAATGACGTGCCCACGAACGGGTTCTACCTCTTCGCCTACGCGCGTACGCACGCTAATATCGTCAGTGTCGAACCACTGTCCCTCGCTCGATGCTGCGAGTTTAGCGACTGCCGCCGAGACCACGTCGGCGTACGCATCACGGTGGGACGCCGAGAGGTCAGTCGTCATCGTCGTCTCGGCAACCTGTCGAAGACGGCCGCGGTCAGTGGGAGTAATCGTTTGTGCGAGGTCATCGAGAACTTCACCCGCTCGATTTGCCGCCATCGCGTACCCGACGGTTACCGTCTCTTCGTGAACACCTGCTTCACTGAGTCGCGCACCTTCTTCGACGAGCCCAGCGGCGAGGAGCGCAGTGGCCGTGGTCCCGTCGTGAAGTCCGCGTCGGACGGAGTCGAGTCCGTCGACGAAGAGGGCGGCAATCGGGTGGACGAACCCATCGCCACGCTCGATTGCATCCAGTAGACAACCTGCATCGGCCGTCACGACAGTCTCTGGCACCTGTTGCCCATCGACCGTCTGCACAAGAGCTGTGGACCCTCGGGGCCCATAGGTAGATGCGAGGAGTGACTTGACTTCCTGGGTCGCTCCGACGACGTACTCTCGTGCCGCCTCGTCGCGAGCAAGCCAATCTCCCGTCTCCATGTTCGTATTATGGTCCATGGTTTGGCGGAACGTACCACAGTATATAAATCTAGGGCCTTCCAAGTCGAGTGTGATGCGGAGTCAGCAGATCGTGATTAACAGTTGAGGAGTGTGATGGATTCGAGTCGCGTCGCTGCGCCCCAGCGACGCGACATCTCTCCTTCTTATCACGATGGTGCGATGGTCGAAGTATGCCTACAACCATCACCGCACCATTGAACACTACCGAACCGATCTCACATGAATCTCCGGTCGTGGAATTGTCGTCGCCAATCTGTCCTGACTGCGGGTCCACGGAAATCGTCAAGAACGGGACCTACCAACGGAACCCGCACGGGCCCGATGCGCCTGTGCGGGTCCAGCGCTATCTGTGTCGGGAGTGTCCAGGGTCGTTCTCAGCAAGCCTCAGCTGGATCAACGACGGTGATCGCTATCCATGCGCGGTGAGGAAGCTTGTACGCGTCGTGAACGCGTTCACCGACACGTCACTCGAACGGCTCCAAGATACGACGACAGTCTACTACGGGGTCCGGCCATCTGACCAGCAGATCCACAGCTGGATCACCGAGACAGCCCAGACAGGGGAGATCGTCGCCAACGATCTCCCCGTCTACTCAGGGATTTACACCTACGACGAGCAGTATCTCCGGATCGACGGCGAGCGCGTCTATCGGTTGACCGTCTACAATGATCTCATGCAGGCACCGGTCGCCGAACAACTCGCCGACCGGTGCACCAAGGCCATCGTCCGTGAGTTTCTGCAAACGGCTCTCGCAGAGAGACCGACATACGTAATCATGACCGACGGTCGATCAGATTACGCCGACATCATCGAGGAAAATCTGGATGCCTTCCATCATCGGTGCCAGTTTCATTTTCTCGCGAACGGCGAGCGAAAGCTCCGGAACGAGGTGTTCCGGAGCGTCCGACACTCTCAGACAGAGAAGGTCCGGGCGGCTGTGGTCTGGAGCGAGTTCAAACAGGTGTTTACAGCACCGACGTATGAGCGTGCAGTGAGGCGATTTGAGGCAGTGCTCGACAAGGTCAAGCAGCTGCCGGGGAAGCTTCGGGCGTACGTTGAGGAGGTGATGGAAGAGTTCGACAAGTTCGCGCTCCATCTCCGGGATGAGTGGGTGCCGAGTACGACGAACAATCTGGAGCGGTACTACGGGCACACGAAACCGACGCAGATCAAGCGTCGGTTTCGTTCCCGGGAGCATGCGCGGTCATTTCTTCAGACACAGATGCACATCCGGACGATGAAACAGGGACTCGTTTCGCGGGAGTGGTCGCTCGCGGTGGGGCGCGAGCTGTCTCCGGAGTTAGACCGAGAGCAGCTGACGGCACTGTTCACAGAGACGAAGCAGCGATTCCTGTGGTGGTGCGACATAGAGACGGGGTAGCAGCGGGTGGATAGTAATGCGCTGGCCGCTCCGGTAGTGATTGTCGAAAAATTTGTAATGTTAGAGCGTAAGTGCGAACTATGCTCGGACCGTCGAAAGAACACCTCGAACATTTGAGTGAAGAAGAACTCGCAGAAGCAGCCGTCTCGATGCTCGACGCACCAATCAGTGGCGGCGAAGAAGGTGCTAAAGACGGGTCCCTCTCAATTATCGTCGGCGGTTCACGCGTGG
>Ga0102939_1000382_pt1 | contig 16433 bp, 12 predicted proteins | sample SalPon2_B_H2O_MG_FD_78214 | JGI IMG/M metagenome (GOLD analysis project Ga0102939, IMG submission 78214) | Salt pond water microbial communities from South San Francisco under conditions of wetland restoration - Salt Pond MetaG R2_B_H2O_MG | ecosystem: Environmental > Aquatic > Non-marine Saline... | reverse complement strand
TGGGCGGCCATTGGGTCAATGGTCGCTGGCTGTCATCGAGACAGCCGTCATAGACCGTTGGGTGCGGTTCGCCGCGTAAGTGTCCAAGGACCGCCAACGGTAGACGGTGCGCCGGACAGGACAGGTTTCCTGCACGGGTTCACCGTTTCGGGGCAGACGGGCTGCGGCCCGGCTGCCGTTACCAACCGCCGTTCCAGGAGGCATTTGAATGGGCGTAAGTCTGGAACAGAAAAAGCGGATGGTGCAGGAAGTCGCTGAAGTGGCGGGTCAGGCTCATTCCGCGGTGGCCGCGGAATATCGGGGCCTGTCAGCCGGGGATATGGATAGCCTGCGTGTGCAGGCCCGCGATGCAGGCGTTTATGTGCGGGTGGTCAAGAACACCCTCGCCAAGCGCGCCATCGAGGGCACGTCGTTCGAGTGCATGAGTGAAGACCTCGAGGGTCCGCTGGTGCTCGCGTTCTCGCAGGAAGACCCCGGCTCCGCTGCCCGTGTTCTCAAGAGCTTTGCCAAGGAACACGAACAGCTGGTGGTGAAAATGCTGGCCGTGGGCGGGGAGAAGTATCCCGGCTCCGAAATCGATCGGCTCGCAACACTGCCCACCTACGACGAGGCGATCAGTCGCCTCATGGCGACCATGCAGGCGCCGGTACAAAAGCTCGCCACGACCCTCAACGAGGTGCCCGGCAAGCTGGTGCGTACCGTGTCCGCGGTCAAGGACGCCAAGCAGTAGGTTCGACTGACCTGTCGATACCGTTCGCGCATTTATCAATCGAATCAGCCAGGAGAAAACACAATGGCCGTTTCCAAGGAAGACATCCTCGAGGGTATCTCGAACATGACCGTCATGGAGGTCGTCGAGCTTATCGAGGCAATGGAAGAGAAGTTTGGTGTCACCGCCGCCGCCGCCGCGGTTGCAGCCGCCCCCGCCGCCGGTGGTGGCGAGGCCGAGGCTGCCGAGGAGCAGACCGAGTTTGACGTGGTCCTGACGGGCTTCGGCGAGAACAAGGTCGGCGTCATCAAGGCCGTCCGCGGCGCCACGGGTCTGGGCCTCAAAGAGGCCAAGACGCTGGTCGAGGGCCTGCCGGCCCCGGTCAAGGAGGGTGCCAGCAAGGAAGAAGCCGACGAGCTGAAGGGTCAGCTCGAAGAGGCGGGCGCCACGGTCGAGCTCAAGTAGGGCTTGATCGATTCAGCGCCGCAAACCGGGCGTTGACCGGGGGCTGGCGGCCAATTCGGCCGCCGGCCCTTCGGTGTTTGTGCAGAATTTGTCGCAGTCGGAATCCGTTGACGGCCGTTGTGTCCAAGTCTGCGAGTGCTTGCATTGGGCGAGTCCTCGAAGCCTTGCACACGGCGGACCCCGACCTCGTTGAGGAACCTCGATGGCCTATACGTTTACTGAAAAAAAGCGCATCCGCAATGACTTTGGCAAGCAGCCGAAGGTGCTGGATGTTCCCTATCTGCTGACCTCGCAGATCGAGTCCTACCGGGATTTTCTGCAGATTGAACAGGACCCGGACAACCGGGACGACAAGGGCCTGCAGGCGGCGCTCGACTCGGTGTTCCCGATCGAGAGCTACTCCGGCAGTGCCCGACTCGACTACGTCAACTACCGGATTGGCGAGCCGTCCTTCGACGTCAAGGAGTGCCAGCTCCGCGGCATGACCTACGCGGCACCGCTACGTGTGCTCGTGCGCCTGGTCATCAACGACAAGGACACCCGCGCGGTCAAGGACATCCGCGAGCAGGAAGTCTACATGGGCGAGATGCCGCTCATGACCCGCAACGGCACCTTTGTGATCAACGGCACCGAGCGGGTGATTGTCCAGCAGCTGCATCGCTCGCCGGGCGTGTTCTTTGACCACGACAAGGGCAAGACCCACAGCTCGGGCAAGCTACTGTTCACCGCGCGGGTCATCCCCTATCGCGGCTCGTGGCTCGACTTTGAGTTCGATCCCAAGGATGCCATCTACGTGCGCATCGACCGGCGGCGCAAGCTGCCGGCCACGGTCCTGCTGCGGGCGCTGGGTTACGACAATCAGCAGATCCTTGATCTGTTTTTCGAGAAGAACACCTATCACCTGCGCAAGAAGGGCGCCGACCTGGATCTGGTGCCCGAGCGGCTGCGTGGCGAGACCGCCACGTTCGAGATCAAGGACGGCGAGGGTAATGTCATCGTCGAGGCCGGCCGTCGCATCACCGCGCGTCATATCCGGCAGATGGACAAGGCGGGGCTGAAAAAGCTCCATGTGCCCGATGACTACCTGGTGGGCCGGATCCTCGCCGAGGACCTCATCGACAAGTCCACCGGCGAGGTGCTCGAGTCGGCCAACACCGAGCTCACCGAAGAGCGCGTGCAGTCCCTGCGGGACAACAACGTCAAGACCTTCCGCGTGCTGTTCATCAACGATGTCGATCAGGGGCCGTATGTCTCCAACACCCTGAACATCGACACCACCACGACGCCGCTCGAGGCCCTCATCGAGATCTACCGGATGATGCGCCCGGGCGAGCCGCCGACCAAGGACGCCGCCGAGAACCTGTTCGCCAACCTGTTCTTCAGCGAAGACCGCTACGATCTCTCGGCGGTTGGCCGCATGAAGTTCAACCTGCGCGTTGGCAGCGACGAGGTCGAGGGCAGTGGGGTGCTCGATAACGAGGACATCCTTTCGGTGCTGCGCGAGCTGATCAACATTCGCAACGGCAAGGGCACGGTTGATGACATCGACCACCTCGGCAACCGCCGGGTGCGCTGCGTGGGCGAGATGGCCGAGAACAACTTCCGCATCGGTCTGGTCCGTGTCGAGCGGGCGGTGCGCGAGCGCCTGAGCCTGGCCGAGAGCGAGGGGCTGATGCCCCAGGAACTGCTCAACGCCAAGCCCGTGGCCGCCGCGATCAAGGAGTTCTTCGGCTCCTCGCAGCTCTCGCAGTTCATGGACCAGAACAACCCCCTGTCCGAGGTCACCCACAAGCGACGGGTCTCGGCGCTGGGTCCGGGCGGGCTCACCCGTGAGCGGGCCGGGTTCGAGGTGCGCGACGTGCACCCCACCCACTACGGCCGGGTCTGCCCGATCGAGACGCCCGAGGGGCCGAACATCGGTCTGATCAGCTCGCTGGCCTGCTATGCACGGCTCAACAGCTACGGTTTCCTCGAGACCCCCTATCGGCGCGTCGAGAGCGGCCGGGTGACCGATCAGGTGGATTACCTGTCGGCCATCGAGGAAAGCCGCTACATCATCGCCCAGGCCAACGCCCGCATCGATGAGCAGGGTGATCTGGTGGACTCGCTGATCTCGATCCGCCATCAGAACGAGTTCGGCATGTCGTCGCCGGACAAGGTCCAGTACATGGACGTCTCGCCCAAGCAGATCGTCTCGGTGGCGGCGTCAATGGTGCCGTTCCTCGAGCATGACGATGCCAACCGCGCGCTCATGGGCTCGAACATGCAGCGCCAGGCGGTGCCCACCCTGAGGGCCGAAAAGCCCGTGGTGGGTACGGGCATGGAGCGGGCTGTGGCGGTGGACTCCGGTGTCACCGTGGTGGCCGACCGTGGCGGGATCGTCGACCAGGTCGACGCCGCCCGGGTCGTGGTGCGGGTCAATGATGACGAGGCACAGTCGGGCGAGCCCGGTGTCGATATCTACAACCTGACCAAGTACACGCGCTCCAACCAGAGCACCTGCCAGAACCAGAAACCGCTGGTGCGCCCCGGTGATCGAGTGGGCCGCGGTGACGTGCTGGCCGACGGGCCGTCCACCGACATGGGCGAGCTGGCGCTGGGCCAGAACATGCGCGTGGCTTTCATGCCGTGGAATGGCTACAACTTCGAGGACTCGATCCTGATCTCCGAGAATGTGGTGCAGGAGGATCGCTACACCACCATTCATATCGAGGAGCTGACCGCCGTCGCCCGCGACACCAAGCTGGGCTCGGAGGAGATCACCGCTGATATCCCCAATGTGGGCGAGAGCGCGCTGTCCAAGCTGGATGAGTCGGGCATTGTCTATGTGGGTGCCGAGGTCAAGGCCGGCGATATCCTGGTGGGCAAGGTCACGCCCAAGGGCGAGACCCAGCTCACCCCGGAGGAAAAGCTCCTGCGGGCGATCTTCGGCGAGAAGGCCTCGGACGTGAAGGACACCTCGCAGCGGGTCTCCTCGGGCATGGACGGTACCGTCATTGATGTGCAGGTGTTCACCCGGGATGGCGTCGAGAAGGACGCCCGGGCGCTTTCCATCGAGGCGGACGCGCTTGCCGACGTCCGCAAGGATCTCGACGACCAGTACCGGATCTTTGAGGACGACGCCTTTGCGCGTCTCGAGCAGGCGCTGGTGGGTCAGGTCGCCGACGGCGGCCCCGAGCAGCTCAAGGCCGGCACCAAGATCACCGCCGAGTACCTGCACGGGATCGACCGGCGGCGCTGGTTCGAGATTCGCCTGCGTGACGAAAATGCCATGGCGCGGCTCGAGGCGGTGCAGGCCCAGTTGAAGGCCCAGCGCGAGGCGTTTGATGCTCGGCTCGAGGAGAAAAAGGAAAAGATCGGCGCGGGCGATGACCTGGCACCGGGCGTGCTCAAGATGGTCAAGGTCTATCTGGCCGTGCGCCGCCGCATCCAGGCCGGTGACAAGCTCGCCGGTCGCCACGGCAACAAGGGCGTGATCTCGCGGGTGGTGCCGGTGGAGGACATGCCGTTCTCGGCCGACGGCGAGCCCATCGATGTGGTGCTCTCACCGCTGGGTGTGCCCTCGCGCATGAACGTCGGCCAGGTCCTCGAGGTGCACCTCGGGTGGGCCGCCAAGGGGCTGGGACGGCGCATCGGCGAAATGCTCGATGCCCGGCGCAAGGTCGACGAGCTGCGTGGTTTCCTCGAGCAGGTCTACAATTCCAGCGGCAAGCGCGAGGATCTGGACTCGTTCAGCGACGAGGAGATCGTCGAGCTCTGCGAGAACCTGCGCGGCGGCGTGCCGATGGCAACGCCGGTGTTCGACGGCGCCAACGAGGACGAGATCAAGACCATGCTGCGGCTGGCGGGACTGCCGGAAAGCGGCCAGGCGCAGCTCTACGATGGCCGCAGTGGCGATCCCTTCGACCGGCCGGTCACCGTGGGCTACATGCATATCCTCAAGCTGAACCATCTGGTCGACGACAAGATGCATGCGCGCTCCACCGGGCCGTACAGCCTGGTTACCCAGCAGCCGCTGGGCGGCAAGGCGCAGTTCGGCGGTCAGCGCTTCGGCGAGATGGAGGTCTGGGCCCTGCAGGCATACGGCGCGGCCTACACACTCCAGGAAATGCTCACGGTCAAGTCCGACGATGTCGCCGGCCGGACCAAAATGTACAAGAACATCGTCGATGGCGAGCACCAGATGGAAGCGGGCATGCCCGAATCCTTCAACGTGCTGGTCAAAGAGATTCGCTCCCTCGGTATCGATATCGAGCTCGAGCAGGACTGAACGGGTAGCCGATATGAAAGACCTTCTGAATCTGTTCAAACAGCCGGGCGCCCAGCTCGACGACTTTGATGGCATCCGCATCGGACTGGCATCGCCGGAGAAGATCCGGTCGTGGTCGTTTGGCGAGGTGAAAAAGCCCGAAACCATCAACTATCGGACCTTCAAGCCGGAGCGCGACGGGCTCTTCTGCGCGAAGATCTTTGGCCCCGTCAAGGACTACGAGTGCCTGTGCGGCAAGTACAAGCGCCTCAAGCACCGGGGCGTGGTCTGCGAGAAGTGCGGCGTCGAGGTAACGCTTGCCAAGGTCCGGCGTGAGCGCATGGGCCATATCGACCTGGCCAGCCCGGCGGCGCATATCTGGTTCCTGAAGTCGCTGCCGTCGCGCATCGGCCTGTTGCTCGACATGACGCTGCGCGACATTGAGCGGATCCTCTATTTCGAGGCCTTCGTGGTCATCGAGCCCAACATGACGCCGCTCAAAAAGGGTCAGCTGCTCAGTGACGAGCAGTACCTCGACGCCATGGAGCAGTACGGCGACGAGTTCCATGCGCTGATGGGCGCCGAAGCGGTCGGCCACCTGCTCAAAAAGCTTGATCTGCGCGAGGAGACCGAGACCCTTCGCGAGCAGATGGAGGCCACCAACTCCGAGACCAAAATCAAGCGGCTGTCGAAGCGGTTGAAGCTGGTCGAATCATTCCTCGAGTCGGGCAACCGGCCGGAGTGGATGATCATGAGCGTGCTGCCGGTGCTGCCACCGGATCTGCGCCCGCTGGTGCCGCTGGATGGCGGGCGTTTCGCCACCTCCGATCTCAACGATCTCTACCGCCGGGTGATTAACCGCAACAACCGCCTGCGGCGGCTGCTGGATCTTTCCGCGCCGGACATCATCGTGCGCAACGAAAAGCGCATGCTCCAGGAGTCGGTGGACGCGCTGCTCGATAACGGCCGCCGCGGCCGGGCCATCACCGGCACCAACAAGCGCCCGCTGAAGTCGCTCGCGGACATGATCAAGGGCAAGCAGGGCCGCTTCCGGCAGAATCTGCTGGGCAAGCGGGTCGACTACTCGGGCCGCTCGGTCATTGTGGTCGGCCCCACGCTGCGGCTGCACCAGTGTGGTCTGCCCAAGCGCATGGCGCTGGAGCTGTTCAAGCCGTTCATTTTCTCGCGGCTGCAGCGGCTCGGCCTGGCCACCACCATCAAGGCGGCCAAAAAGATGGTCGAGCGCGAGACCGCCGAGGTCTGGGACATCCTCGAAGAGGTGATCCGCGAGCACCCGGTGATGCTCAACCGCGCGCCGACGCTGCATCGACTGGGCATTCAGGCCTTCGAGCCGGTGCTGGTCGAGGGCAAGGCGGTGCAGCTGCACCCGCTGGTGTGCCCGGCCTTTAACGCCGACTTCGACGGCGACCAGATGGCCGTCCATGTCCCGCTGGCGCTCGAGGCACAGCTTGAGGCGCGGGCACTGATGATGGCGACCAACAATGTGCTCGCGCCGGCCTCGGGCGAGCCCATTATCGGTGCCTCGCAGGATATCGTCCTGGGCTTGTACTACATGTCGCTGGTGCTCCAGCGCCAGACGGGTGAGGGCATGACCTTTGCCGATCTCGACGAGGTGCATCGCGCCTATGAAAGTGGACGCGTCGGGCTTCAGGCCCGTGTGACCGTGCGCTTCCACGAGGTGGTGGTCGACGATGAGGGCGAGCGCAGCGAATCCACCCGGCGGGTGGAGACCACCGTGGGCCGGGCGCTGATCTATACCATCGTGCCCGAAGGCCTGCCGTTTGATCTGGTCGACCGCGACATGAGCAAGAAGGCGATCTCGGAGATGATCGACCAGTGCTATCGGCGGCTCGGCCTGAAGGCGACGGTCATCTTCGCCGACCAGATCATGTATCTGGGCTTTCGTATGTCCACCCGCGCGGCCGTGTCCATCGGCATGGAAGACATGGTCATCCCCGGTGAGAAGGATCAGATCCTCACCGACGCCGAGGTGGAGGTGAAGGACATCGAGGATCAGTACGCCTCGGGTCTTGTCACCAACGGCGAGCGCTACAACAAGGTGGTCGACATCTGGTCGCGGACCAACGAGGAAGTGGCCACGGCGATGATGGAAAAGCTCGGCAAGGAGACGGTCACCGACCGCGACGGCAACGAGCTGGTGCAGAAGTCGACCAATTCGATCTTCATGATGGCCGACTCCGGCGCACGTGGCTCGCCGGCGCAGATCCGTCAGCTCGCCGGGATGCGCGGTCTGATGGCCAAGCCCGATGGCTCGATCATCGAGACGCCCATCACCGCGAACTTCCGCGAGGGGCTGAACGTTCTGCAGTACTTCATCTCCACCCATGGCGCGCGCAAGGGCCTGGCGGACACGGCGCTCAAGACCGCCAACTCCGGTTATCTCACCCGCCGGCTGGTGGACGTGTCCCAGGATCTGGTCGTGACCTCGCCCGATTGCGGCACGCATCGGGGGCTGCGCATGACGTCGCTCATCGAGGGCGGTGACGTGGTCGAGGCCCTGGGCGAGCGTGTGCTCGGCCGGGTCGTCGCGCAGGACGTGGTCCAGCCCGGCACCGGCAAGGTCCTGGTCGAGCAGGGCACCTTGCTGGACGAGCGCCAGATCGAAGCGGTCGAAAGCGAGGGCGTGGACGAGATCTGGGTGCGCTCGCCGATTACCTGCGAGACCCGCCACGGCGTGTGCTCGGCCTGCTACGGTCGTGATCTGGCCCGGGGGCATCAGGTCAACGTCGGCGAATCGGTGGGCGTCATCGCGGCGCAGTCCATCGGCGAGCCCGGCACCCAGCTGACCATGCGCACCTTCCACATCGGCGGGGCGGCCTCGCGGGCCGCCGCCATCAGCAATGTGCAGGTCAAGTCGGCGGGTACCGTGCGGCTGCACAACCTCAAGACCGTGGCGCATCAGTCGGGCAATCTGGTCGCGGTGTCCCGCTCGGGCGAGATCACCGTGATGGACGAGGCTGGCCGCGAGCGCGAGCGCTACAAGGTGCCCTACGGTGCAACCATCGCCGTCGCCGAGCAGGAGGCGGTCGAGGCCGGCCAGATCGTTGCCAACTGGGACCCGCATACCCATCCCATCGTCACCGAGGTGAAGGGCCGGCTGAAGTTCTACGACTTTGTCGAGGGCGTCACCGTCAACCGCGAGACCGACGAGGTGACCGGCCTTAGCAGCCTGGTGGTCACGGATCCCAAGAGTCGCGGCACCGGCGAGCATGTCCGGCGCAGCACCGGCGAGAAGGTGGCGTACAAGGACCTGCGACCGGTGGTCAAGCTGGTGGACGAGGCCGGCAACGACCTCAACCTGGCGGGCACCGAGATCCCGGCCCACTACGCGCTGCCGGCGGGGGCCATTGTCAGCGTCGAGGACAACGCCGAGGTGGATGTGGGCGACGTGATTGCCCGAATCCCGCAGGAATCGTCCAAGACGCGTGACATCACCGGCGGTCTGCCGCGGGTGGCGGATCTGTTCGAGGCGCGCAAGCCCAAGGAGCCGGCGATTCTCGCCGAGACCTCGGGGACTGTCAGCTTTGGCAAGGACACCAAGGGCAAGCAGCGCCTGGTTCTGACCACACCGGATGGTGAGGAGCATGAGGAGCTGATCCCCAAGCACCGCAACGTCACGGTGTTCGAGGGCGAGTTCGTCGAAAAGGGCGAGGTGATCGCCGACGGCGAGCCCAACCCGCACGACATCCTGCGTCTGCTCGGGGTGGCGGAACTGGCGGCTTACATGGTCAAGGAGATCCAGGACGTCTATCGCCTCCAGGGTGTGAAGATCAATGACAAGCACATCGAGGTGATCAGCCGTCAGATGCTGCGCAAGGTCGAGATCCGCAACCCCGGCGATACGCGGTATCTGCGTGGCGAGCAGGCCGACTGGGGCCGGGTCGAGGAAGAAAACGAGCAGCTGGTCGAGCAGGGCCGGGAGCCGGCCGTCTGGGAGCCGCAGCTGCTGGGCATCACCAAGGCGTCGCTGGCCACCGATTCGTTCATCTCCGCGGCCTCGTTCCAGGAGACCACCCGGGTGCTCACCGATGCGGCCACCCGCGGGGCGCGGGATGATCTGCGCGGTCTCAAGGAAAACGTCATTGTCGGGCGACTGATCCCCGCGGGAACGGGCTACGCCTACCATCAGGAGCGTCAGCGGCAGCGTCGCGAGACGCCGGCGCCGATGATTCCGATGGCCCCGCAGTTCGGCCTGGGCGGCGGCGCGGCGACGACCGACGCGCCGGATCTGTCGGAAAACTAGCGGACCGGGCTTCTGGTTGACACCCATGAAGCCCGATCCTAAACTTAACGGCTTTCGCCGGAGTTGGTGCGCCCACTCCGGCGTTCGTTGAAGGACGGGAGTCAGAACTCTATGGCCACGATCAATCAGCTGGTGCGCAAGCCTCGCAAGCGGCGGCACGAGAAGAGCAACGTGCCTGCGCTTGAGGCCTGTCCTCAGCGTCGCGGCGTCTGCGCCCGCGTCTACACCACGACGCCCAAAAAGCCCAACTCGGCGTTGCGGAAAGTGGCGCGCGTGCGCCTTACCAACGGCTACGAGGTCGCCAGTTACATCGGCGGCGAGGGCCACAATCTCCAGGAACATTCCGTGGCGCTGATCCGTGGCGGTCGTGTCAAGGACCTCCCCGGTGTGCGGTACCACGTCGTCCGCGGCTCGCTGGACACCGCCGGTGTCAGCAAGCGCCGTCAGGGACGCTCCAAGTACGGCGCCAAGCGGCCCAAAGGATAAGCGGGTAGACAACCATGCCGAGAAGAAGAGAAGTCCCGAAGCGCAAGGTCCTCGCGGATCCGAAGTACGATAGCGAGATGCTCACGCGCTTCGTGAACATGATCATGCGCGACGGCAAGCGGGCGGTGGCCGAGAAGATCGTCTACAGCGCGCTCGACCGCATTGCCGAAAAGCACAGCGGCGAGCCGATGGAAGTCCTCGAGACGGCCCTCGACAAGGTCCGCCCGGTGGTCGAGGTCAAGTCCCGCCGCGTCGGTGGTGCGACCTACCAGGTGCCGGTGGAAGTGCGTCCGCAGCGTCGTAACACCCTCGGGATGCGCTGGGTGATCGAGGCCGCGCGCAAGCGCAGCGAAGCCACCATGGGACATCGACTGGGCAACGAGTTGCTCGAAGCGGCTGAGGGCCGCGGCAGCGCGGTGAAAAAGCGGGAAGACACGCACCGCATGGCGGAGGCCAACAAGGCCTTTTCGCATTTCCGCTGGTAATCAGGTTCAGGGGTACAGGTTTTGGCACGCAAGACACCGATCGAGCGCTATCGCAATATTGGCATCATGGCGCACATCGACGCCGGCAAGACAACGGTCACCGAGCGCATCCTCTTCTACACGGGTATCTCCCACAAGATGGGCGAGGTGCATGACGGCGCCGCGGTCATGGACTGGATGGACCAGGAACAGGAGCGTGGCATCACCATCACTTCTGCTGCCACCACCACGTTCTGGCGGGGCATGGACCAGCAGTACCCCGAGACCCGCATCAACATTATCGATACGCCCGGGCACGTGGACTTCACCATCGAGGTGGAGCGTTCGCTGCGGGTGCTCGACGGCGCCGTGTGCGTGCTCGATGCCAACGCCGGTGTCGAGCCGCAGACCGAAACGGTCTGGCGTCAGGCGAACCGCTACGGCGTCCCGCGCATGGTGTTCGTCAACAAGATGGACAAGATGGGCTCGGATTTCTTCCGCTGCGTCGACATGCTCAAAAAGCGGCTCGGCTGCAACGCCGTGCCGGTGCAGCTGCCCATCGGTGCCGAAGACTCGTTTGCTGGCGTGATCGATCTGATCCGCGAGAAGGCGATCTACTGGAACGAGCAGGACATGGGCACGACCTACGACGAGGTCGATATCCCGGCGGAGTATGTCGACGACGCCGCCCGCTACCGCGAGGCCCTGGTCGAGGCCGCCGCCGAGGCCAGCGAAGAAATGATGGATAAGTACATCGGCGGCGAAGCGCTGACGGTGGACGAGATCAACCACGGCCTGCGGGTACAGACCATCGCCAACGAGGTTGTCCCGGTGCTGTGCGGCTCGGCGTTCAAGAACAAGGGCGTGCAGGCCATGCTCGACGCCGTTGTCGAGTACATGCCGTCACCCAGCGAAGTGCCGGATATCGAGGGCGAGCTTGAGGACGGCAGCACGGTGGTGCGCAAGTCCGATGACGAGGAGCCCTTCGCCGCGCTGGCGTTCAAGATCGCCACCGACCCCTATGTGGGCACGCTGACCTTCTTCCGGGCCTATTCGGGCGTGGTCAAGACCGGCGATACGGTCTACAACCCGGTCAAGGGCAAGAAGGAACGGCTCGGCCGCATCGTTCAGATGCACTCGAAAGAGCGCAAGGAAGTCACCGAGGTCCGCGCCGGCGATATCGCGGCGGCCATCGGGCTCAAGGACATCACCACGGGCGAGACCATCTGCGATAACGGCAATCGAGTGACCCTCGAGCGAATGGAGTTCCCGGATCCGGTGATCTCCGTGGCGGTGGAGCCCAAGACCAAGAGCGACCAGGAGAAGATGGGCATCGCGCTGGGCAAGCTGGCCCAGGAGGATCCGTCCTTTCAGGTGCGCACCGACGACGAGTCGGGTCAGACCATCATCTCCGGCATGGGCGAGCTGCATCTCGAGATCATCGTCGACCGGCTCAAGCGTGAGTTCAAGGTTGAGGCCAAGGTCGGCGAGCCGCAGGTCGCTTACCGTGAGGCGATCCGCGAGCCGGTGGAAGTCGAAGGCAAGTTCGTCCGCCAGTCCGGTGGCCGGGGTCAGTACGGCCATGTCTGGATTCGGATGCGGCCGCGCGATCGGGGCGAGGGCTACGAGTTCAGCAACAAGATCGTTGGTGGTGTCGTGCCCAAGGAGTACATCCCGTCGGTGGATCGCGGTATCCAGGAGCAGATGGAAAATGGCGTGCTCGCGGGCTTCCCGGTGGTTGACCTCGAGGTCGAGCTGTTCGACGGCTCCTACCATGACGTCGACTCCTCGGAGATGGCGTTCAAGATCGCCGGATCCATGGCGTTCAAGGACGGCTTCATGAAGGGCAACCCCGTGCTGCTCGAGCCCATGATGAAAGTCGAGGTGACCACGCCGGAAGACTTCATGGGCGATGTCATGGGCGATGTCACGCGGCGCCGGGGCACCCTCCAGGGCATGGAAGACGGCCCGGGCGGCAAGATTATCCGCGCGGCAGTGCCGCTCAAGGAGATGTTCGGGTATGCTACTGATCTGCGGTCGGCGACGCAGGGCCGGGCGGCCTACTCGATGGAGTTCGACGGCTATGCCGAGGCGCCCAGCAGCATCGCGGACGAAGTGATTAAAAAGGCCGGCTGAACAGATCGTTCGGTCGGATTCGGTTTTTGAATTTGACGGGTAAGAGGTGAACCGTGGCCAAGGCGAAATTTGAGCGCAGCAAGCCGCACGTAAACGTTGGCACGATTGGTCATGTTGACCATGGCAAGACGACGCTGACGGCGGCGATGACGAAGGTACTGGCGTCTGAGTACGGTGGGGTCGCGCAGGACTTCAGCCAGATCGACAATGCGCCGGAAGAGCGTGAGCGGGGCATTACGATTGCCACGGCGCACGTGGAGTACGAGACGCACGATCGTCACTATGCGCACGTTGACTGCCCCGGGCATGCGGATTATGTGAAGAACATGATCACCGGTGCCGCGCAGATGGACGGTGCGATACTGGTGGTTTCGGCGGCCGACGGGCCGATGCCGCAGACGCGTGAGCACATTCTGCTGGCGCGCCAGGTGGGTGTGCCCTCGATTGTGGTGTTTTTGAACAAGGCGGACATGGTCGACGATGCCGAGCTGCTCGAGCTGGTCGAAATGGAAGTCCGCGAGCTGCTGTCGAGCTATGACTTCCCGGGCGATGATGTGCCGGTGATCACGGGCTCGGCGCTGAAGGCGCTCGAGGGGGACACCTCGGAAATGGGCTCGCAGGCGATCGTCAAGCTGGTGCAGGCGATGGACGAGTACATGCCGGAGCCGGAGCGCGCGGTGGACGGTGCGTTTTTGATGCCGATCGAGGATGTGTTCTCGATTTCGGGTCGCGGCACGGTGGTGACCGGCCGTGTCGAGCGGGGCATCATCAAGACCGGCTCGGATGTGGAGATTGTGGGCATCAACGCGACGACCAAGACGGTGGTCACGGGCGTGGAGATGTTCCGCAAGCTGCTCGACGAGGGGCGCGCCGGGGACAACATTGGCGCGCTGCTGCGCGGGACCAAGCGTGACGATGTCGAGCGGGGTCAGGTGCTGTGCAAGCCCGGTTCGATCACGCCGCACACCAAGTTCGAGTGCGAGGTGTACGTGCTGGGCAAGGACGAGGGGGGTCGTCACACGCCGTTCTTTGATGGCTATCGGCCGCAGTTCTACTTCCGCACCACGGACGTCACCGGTGCCTGTGACCTGCCCTCGGGCACGGAGATGGTGATGCCGGGTGACAACGTGCAGATGACGGTCTCGCTGATTGCGCCGATCGCCATGGAAGAGGGCCTGCGCTTTGCGGTCCGCGAGGGCGGTCGCACCGTCGGCGCCGGCGTCGTCGCCAAGATCCTCGAATAGATCCCTCGCGTTGTGTCAAGGCCCCGGGGTTCCAAAACTCCGGGGCTTTGCGTATACTACCGAGTTCGCTGTTTGATGGCAGGTCAAACGCGAATCTAGGCCAGTAGCTCAATTGGCAGAGCAACGGTCTCCAAAACCGTAGGTTGGGGGTTCGAGTCCCTCCTGGCCTGCCATTTTATCCGGTCACCAACAGCGTCGCGGGTTCCATGAGCGCAAACGATCAGACGACCACCACGGGGACGGACAAGGCGAAGCTGACGCTGGCTGGCGCGACATTCCTCGCGGGCGTCGTCGGTTTCTACGGTCTCGAAGGCCAGTCCGACCTGATCCGTGTGGTGGGTATGGTCGCCGTGGCCGCCATCGCCATCGCCATCGCGATGACCAGCCAGCCCGGGCGTAATGCCTGGAGCTTTGCCCGCGAGGCGCGCCAGGAGCTGCGCCGCGTGGTATGGCCTACCCGGCAGGAGTCCATCCAGACCACGCTGGTGGTGCTGGTCATGGTGTTCATTGTCGCTGTGCTGCTGTGGCTGATGGATATGTTTTTCATGTGGGGCGTCGGCGCCCTTGTACGCCCCGGAGGCTGATCAGTCATGGCGAAACGCTGGTACGTCGTTCACGCGTATTCCGGGTTTGAAAACCAGGTGAAAAAAGCGCTCGAGGAGCATATCGCGCGGGCGGGCATGGAAGACGAGTTCGGCGAGGTGCTGGTCCCTGCCGAAGAGGTCGTCGAGATGAAGGAAGGCCAGCAGCGCCGCAGCGAGCGCAAGTTCTTTCCGGGCTACGTGCTGGTGCAAATGGAGATGGGCGACGACTCCTGGCACCTGGTCAAGAACGTGCCGCGGGTGATGGGCTTTATTGGTCCGTCACGCGGGCGCCCGGCGCCCATTTCCGAAGCCGAGGCGGACAGCATCCTCAGTCGTGTGCGTGAGGGCGTCGACAAGCCGCGTCCCAAGGTGCTGTTCGAGGTCGGCGAGGTGGTGCGCGTGACCGACGGCCCGTTCAACGACTTCAACGGCGTGGTCGAGGAAGTCAACTACGAAAAGAGCCGCCTGCGTGTGGCGGTGCTCATTTTCGGCCGCTCCACGCCGGTGGAGCTCGATTTCAGTCAGGTCGAAAAGACCTAGCCAGGCGGATAGCCGTCAGGGGAGCCGGGGTGAGAGTCCCCGGCGTTACCACCCACATCAGGAGCCCAACCAATGGCGAGAAAAGTCGAAGCCTACATCAAGCTGCAGGTCCCGGCCGGGGCGGCCAAGCCGAGTCCGCCGGTCGGCCCCGCGCTGGGCCAGCACGGCCTGAACATCATGGAGTTCTGCAAGGCGTTCAACGCCCAGACGCAGGACATGGAACAAGGACTGCCGACGCCGGTGGTCATTACGGTCTACTCCGACCGCAGCTTCACGTTTGTCACCAAGACACCGCCGGCCGCGGTTCTCCTTAAAAAGGCCGCGGGCATCAAGTCGGGCAGCGGGACACCGCACACCAGCAAGGTGGGCACGGTGAATCGCGAGCAGCTCGAGGAGATCGCGCAGACCAAGTGGCCCGATCTGAACGCGGCCGACATGGACGCCGCGGTCAAGACCATCGCGGGCTCCGCCCGTAGCATGGGCCTTAACGTGGAGGGGGTGTAACGCCATGGCAAAACTGACCAAGCGCCAGCGGGCGTTCGAGGAAAAGATCGATCGGGCCCGGCTCTACCCGGCTGAAGAGGCCTTCGGCCTGCTCAAGGAGCTGGCGACGGCCCGGTTCACCGAGTCCATCGACGTGGCTGTCAATCTGGGGATTGACCCGCGTAAGGGTGATCAGATGGTGCGTGGCTCCACCGTGCTGCCAAATGGAACGGGCAAGAGCGTGCGGGTTGCCGTGTTTGCCCAGGGCGCCAACGCCGAGGCCGCCGAGTCGGCGGGCGCGGATACCGTGGGCATGGATGAGCTCGCCGAGCGCATGCAGGGCGGTGAGCTCGACTACGATGTGGTCATCGCCAGCCCCGATGCCATGGGCGTCGTCGGCAAGCTCGGTCGGCTGCTCGGCCCGCGCGGACTGATGCCCAACCCCCGCGTGGGGACCGTGGCCACCGACGTGGCCGAGGCGGTGCGCAATGCCAAGGCCGGTCAGGTGCGCTATCGCGCCGACCGCGGTGGACTGATCCACTGCAGCCTCGGCAAGGCGGACTTTGCACCGGAGGCGCTCGCGCAGAACCTCCAGGCGCTGATCAACGATCTGCAGAAGATCAAGCCGGCATCCTCCAAGGGTGTCTATCTCAAGCGCGCCACGGTCTCCACCACGATGGGGCCGGGGGTGCCAGTGGATCTGGGGGCGCTGACCTAGGTCGGTCCCCTGATGGGCGGCCATTGGGTCAATGGTCGCTGGCTGTCATCGAGACAGCCGTCATAGACCG
>Ga0102939_1000381_pt1 | contig 16434 bp, 26 predicted proteins | sample SalPon2_B_H2O_MG_FD_78214 | JGI IMG/M metagenome (GOLD analysis project Ga0102939, IMG submission 78214) | Salt pond water microbial communities from South San Francisco under conditions of wetland restoration - Salt Pond MetaG R2_B_H2O_MG | ecosystem: Environmental > Aquatic > Non-marine Saline... | reverse complement strand
GAAGGTCTTCGAGTGGTTTCTGGAGACCCACATCTTGTAGATCAGGAAGAGACAGTAGATCTGGGAGAAGAGTAGAGCCACATTTGCTTCAACCTTATTTATAAAGTTTGTCTTCTGATGTCAGTTATACCTTCCGGAGATATTCTTTGGAAGGACAAGCCTTCACTTGTAGGGAAGGCCTCTGGTGACAAAAATTTACCGCCTAGCCGTTGCTAGGTGCAACAATTAACCAATGCCTCTAGTAATATGAGAGGCCTATTGGAGTTGAATCAAGAATGCCAAAGAAGAATCGATCAAGAAGTGGATCCCTAGGCTTCAAGCCTAAGGTCCGAGCAGAAAGAATCTACCCGGATATCGATAACTGGGAGGAAACCGACGAATTAAAACCGTTAGGCTTCGCAGGCTACAAAGTAGGAATGTCCCGAGTCATGATGATTGACGATACGGAAGGAGCTACACAGGGACAGGAAGTAGCAGAAGCAGTAACGATACTAGAAGCACCGCCGCTCAGAGTATACGGAGCACGCTTCTACACGCACGACGTTAACTCAGGTAAAGAAGTATTTACAGAGGCCTGGACAGAATCTCCAGCACCAGAACTGCAGAGAGCAGTCGATGTTCCGAAGGAAGGAAACATGGAGAACCTGGAGAAGGCCAAAGAAAACGCAGATAAGATTACAGATGTCAGACTGCTGGTCCACACACAGCCGAATCAGGCAGGACTCAGCAAGAAGACAGCAGAGAACTTCGAACTAGGAATCGGAGGCGACGCTGAAGATCAGCTTGAATACGCAGAAGAGATGATCGGAAAACAGATCGAGTTCAGCGAAGTATTCGAAGAAGGAGAGTACTCGGATGTCGTAGCAGTAACCAAAGGAAAAGGAATGGAAGGCCCGGTTCAGAGATACGGAATCAAGAAGCTAGGCCACAAGACTCAGAAGAAACGAAGAAAGGCCGGAAACGTCGGCCCATGGCATCCTGATACACTTTCATGGAAGGTACCTCTTCCAGGACAGCAGGGATACAACAACAGGACAGAACTCAACAAGAGAATCCTCGCACAGGGAGAAGATCCTGAAGACGTGCAGAGAGACGGAGGATTCAAGAACTACGGAGAAGTTCAGTCCAACTACATTATAATCAAAGGCTCAGTACCAGGCCCATCAGAAAGACTGATCAGGCTGCGAACAGCTATCAGAGAAGACGGAAAACCAGGAACACCAGAAATCACTTACGTTGACCAATAGAAGGTGAAGAAGAATGAACAGAATGAGCGAAAATACGAGATTTACAGCCATCATAGAAAACACCAGAGGTGTTTTCAGATGAATCTACCAATTCAGTTTACGGAAAGAGTGAGAGACGACCTCGTCAAGAGAGCAACTCTCTCAATTAAATCCAAGAAAAGACAGGCCTACGGAGCAGATCCAGAAGCAGGTAACAAGCACGTTACCTACTGGAAGAAGCGACAGAACGCTTACAGAGGCCAGAAAGGAAAGGGAATGTCCCGAGTACCACGTAAGATCACAGTCCGCAGAGGAATGCAGATCTACGGAGAAGGAGCAGAAGCACCGAACACACGTGGTGGACGCAGAGCTCACCCTCCAAAGGCAGAGAAAGACTTCGAAGAAGAGATCAACGACAAGGAAAGAAGAAAAGCAATTAGATCTGCAATCGCAGCAACAGCAGATCAGGATCTTGTCACAGAAAAACACACATACGAAGGAGAAGTCCCTCTAGTAGAAGACGGACTTGAAGAAATCGAAAGAACACAGGACCTCAAGGAAAGACTTGAAGAACTAGGCCTAGAAGAAGAGCTTTCCCGAGCCAAGCAGAAGAAGGTAAGAGCTGGCAAAGGAGCCAACAGAGGCCGGAAATACGTTACACGTGCAGGCCCTCTGGTAGTTGTTGCAGAGGATGAAGGAATCAAGGATGCAGGAGGTAATCTTGCAGGAGTAGAGGTCTCACTGGTCGATCAGCTTAACGCTGAGAAACTTGCTCCAGGAGCAGAGCCAGGAAGACTTACAGTCTGGAGCGAAAAAGCACTGGAAAAACTTGACGAAGAGGAACTTTTCCAATAAAAGGTGAATCAAAAAATGGAAGACGATAACGCTTGGGAAATAATCGAGAACCCTCACATGACAGAACAGGCAATGGACATGATCGATGAAGAGAACAAGCTTGTTCTCATGGTAGATCTCGACGCAAACAAGAACCAGGTACAAGACGCAGTAGAGACACTATTCGATGTTGAAGTACTCAAAGTAAATACCAACATCACACCACAGGCCCAGAAAAAGGCCTACGTAAAACTCTCAAAGAGCGACTCCGCAATGGATGTCGCAACCGAACTAGGCATGATGTAGAAATGGTTAAGCTCGTTTCAGACGCAACAGGCCCTGCTCTACAGGGCATTCAACTCAATGATATGAACAACAGAAAACACTCATCAAAAGCTGTGAAGAGTTCCGCTCGAATACAGCTTAATATGCTGAAACTCTATAGGTGAGTTTCATGGGAAGCCCACTAAGACAACAAAGAAGAGGAAAAGGATCCTCAAAGTATCAGTCCAACTCTCACAAAAGCAAGGGAGACGTAGAGACTAAAAGAGCAGAAACACAGGGAACAGTAGTAGATCTAGTACACGACCCAGGAAGAACATCTCCAGTAGCGGTAGTAGAGTTCGAAGACGGAGAAGAAAGAAACATCCTAGCACCAGAAGGCCTGGCAGTAGGCGACACAATCGAGCTAGGAGTCTCCGCAGAAGTCAAACCAGGAAACACACTACCAGTAGGAGAAATCCCAGAAGGAGTACCAATCCACAACCTAGAACTCCAGCCAAACGACGGCGGACAGATCGCCAGAAGCTCAGGAACATACGCATTCGTCGTAACACACGAAGCAGACGGAGTAAGAGTAAAGCTTCCAAGCGGAAGCTTCAAGAAGCTAGATACTAGATGCCGTGCAACAGTCGGCAAAGTAGCAGGCGGCGGAAGAAAGGAGAAACCGTTCGTCAAGGCCGGAAACAAGTCCAAGGCAATGAAAGCCAGAGGAAAGGCCTATCCAAAGGTCTCCGGCGTAGCAATGAACGCAGTCGACCACCCATTCGGTGGATCCGCAAAACCAGGAAAGGCAAAGACAGTTTCCAAGCACGCCTCACCAGGGCGTAAAGTCGGAAACATCGGTGCAAGCCGCAGCGGAAAGAAGAAAGAGTAACGTGATTCAACATGGCAGAACAAGACGAATTCAAATTCAGAGGAAAAACAATGGATGAACTCCGAGAGATGGATCTCGAAGAGTTCGCCGACCTCCTCGGTGCAAGAGGCCGACGCAAGATTCAGAGAGGCCTCAGAGAAGACGAGAAGAAGATTCTCGAAGCTCTCGAGGACAAAGACACAGTCAAAACCCACAGAAGAGGGATGATCGTAGTACCGAAGATGGTAGGAAACACCGTCCAGGTATACAACGGTCAGAGATTCATCGATGTAGAAGTCGAGCCAGAGATGCTCGGCCACTACCTAGGAGAATTCTCACGAACCCGGAAAGAAGTCGAACACAGCGCACCAGGACTTGGTGCAACACGTTCGTCAAAGCACATCCCGCTCAAGTGATTTAATCCATGGAACTCGACGCACACCAAGCATTTGCACAGGGCCGGAACATGCCCGTATCATGGAAGGACTGCACAGAGATCGGACGCTTCATCAAGGGCGACTCCGTAGAGAAAGCAGAGAGAAAGCTCGAAAAAGTAATCGAGAAAGACCTCGCAGTACCGTACACAAAGTTCGACTCCGACGTCGGACACAGAAGCGGACATGGAGACTCTGGAAGATACCCGGAGAAAGCATCCAAGGAGATCCTGGAAGTTCTCAGATCTGCAGCATCAAACGCAGAACACGAAGGCCTTAACCCTGGTGCACTGGAAGTTCAGAACGTAATCACCAACAAAGGCCAGGAAATGAGAACTCCCGGAAGGCATCCTGGAGAGACAAAAGCAGCACACGTAAAAATAATTGTAGGAGAGCGATAATATGCAAGAGAAAAAATTCATTCAGAAAGGTGCAAGAAAAGTAAGGCTTGACGAATTCCTTGAAGAAGAGCTTGAAGGAGCAGGATACAGCCACTCAGATCTTGTAAGAACGCCTACATCCGCTAAAATCGTTATCTACGCTCAGAGGCCTGGCCTTGTCATCGGAAGAGGAGGTTCCAGGATCAAAGAGCTGACCGCAGATCTAGAGGAAGAGTTCGACTTTGACAACCCTCAGATCGAGGTCAACGAGATCGAAGAGCCTGACGCAGATGCAGAAGTAGTAGCAAAAAGCATCGCAAACTGGCTTGAAAAAGGCGGCCACGCCAAGCGTGTAGGATACACCTACATCAGAAGAATGAAGGAAGCAGGAGTAATCGGAGCAGAGGTAGAGATCACAGGAAAGCTCTCCGGAAACAGAGGCCGAACCGAAAAATTCGCTTTCGGATACGTAAAGCGATGTGGAAACACCTCTAAAGAAAACGTCGACAAAGGATACTCACTGGCCCGAACAAAGCCAGGAGCGATCGGAGTCAAAGTACGCATGATGAAGGAAATGCCGGACTTCATGCACAGAGACGTAGATGTCAGCGAAAAGATTATTCACGAATCAGAAATTACGGAAGAGACAGAGAGGAAAGCTGACAGAATCGAATATATCCTTGCAGAAGCAGAAAGCATGACCTCCTCTGAACTGGAAAGAGCGATCGAAGAGAAGTCAGAGGAGATGGAAACCGGCGACATCTCCAAGGAAGAAGTCAGAAATGCATTTGAAGCACGAGACGAAGAAGCCGAAGAGATCACAGAGCCAGAAACTGCTTCAGAAGAAGACTCAGAGGCAGAATCCGAAGAAGACTCCGAAGAGACGGAAGAAACAGAAGAATCTGCACAAGAGGAACAGGAAGAAGAAACCGGTTCCGATGTAGATTACGACGATATCGTCTCAGGAACAATCAGCGATGCAAAAGACCAGATCTCCGAGATGCAGGATGCTGATTACGATGCACTTCTAGAGGCCGAGAAAGCCAATAAAAACCGGACAACATTTATTGACTGGCTTGAGGGCCAGCAATAAATAAAAGGCCCCAACAGAAGTGATTAACCGTGTCAGAACTCGCAATCTCTGAACTACGTGAAAAAGACGCCTCCGAACTGAAGCAGGACCTTACAGATCTACAGAAGGAACTGGTTCAGGAAAGAGGCCAGATCGAAGTCGGTGGATTCGCCGACAACCCTGGCCGACTAGGCGAAATGAAGAAAACCATTGCACGCATCAAAACAGTTCTCAACGAACGCAAATAGAGCATTATAATGTCAGATCTCAATCCCAACAGCGGACTACCAGACGAACTCGACGTCACCGACCAGCTAGCAAGATCAGAAGAAAAAATCACAGTAAAGATCGATACAAGAAGCTTCGGCAAAGAAGTCACAGTAGTCGAAGGCCTTGGAGAAGAAATCAACCTCGATGACCTATCCTCCAAGCTGAAATCAAAGCTTGCATGCGGAGGGACAGTCAAAGATGGCCACATAGAGCTTCAAGGCAACCACACGCGTCGAATGAAAGACGTACTCGCTGATCAAGGATTCAACGAAGAAAACATCGAAATCCAGAGATAAAAACTTCTCTGGAACATTACATATCCCTTTTTACTTTTCCTCATTCTATAATTTTCTATGCCGATAACACCAGAAAACCTGCCGAAACATGAACTCATAGGCCTCGACGTAGAGGTAGTTAAGTCGACGGATGAAGGCCTGGAAGGCCTTGTGGGAGAGGTCATGGATGAGACCAGGTCCATGCTTAGGATCGACGATAAATGGGTGGAGAAGAAGAACTGTACCTTCCTGTTCGAGATCCCTTCGGGCGAAAAAGTAGAGGTCGATGGAGAGCTTATCGCGAAAAGGCCTGAGGAACGTACAGGTATGAAGCTGCCGGATAAGTGGCGCTAAAAGGCCTTAGGTATTATTCACTATCCCTTCTAAAGTACCCTTTTAAAGTTTGTCTTTGAATGTGTTGTTACGAACCTTAAAACTTGGTCGAGGTTCTGTTAACCGCTGGAAGTCGAATCTTGATTGATTCGATACTTTCGGTGGTCTGCTTTGGAAAACCACTTGTAGTAAGTGTTTTTGCTGCAGACTCTCCGATTTAGCTGATTTCTAGCGGTTGCAGGGCTTTTGATCATCATTAAACAACAATTTGACAATCGAAAGGTGAATAAGGCTTGACTGAAACAAATGAATCCAGCGAATTCCCTATCAGGGGCGGAGTATTTACAGGAACCGTAGAATCAACGAAAATGCAGAAATCCGCAACTGTAAGATGGGAGCACACACAGGAAATTCCAAAGTACGAGAGAAAAGAGAGAAGAAATACAAAGATCACAGTTCACGTTCCTGCAGGAATGGATATTCAGGAAGGAGACACTGTGAAGGTAGGAGAGACCAAGCCTATCTCCAAAACCAAGAACCATGTAGTAATGGAAAAAATAACAGATAAAGAAATCGAGGAATAAAGAGATGATCGAAAATCAAAGATTTTCTGGACATGCAGAAATCACAGGTGATTTCGAATGAAGCCACTAGGAGCAAGCATTACAAGAGGCCTTGACCAGGGCGCAGAACTAACATGCGCAGACAACTCCGGAGCCAAGAAACTGAAGATTATCGGAGTTAAAAGCCAGAAAGGCCGACGTTCAAGAAGAAACTCTGCAGGAATCGCAGATAAAGTAGTAGTAAGAGTCCTCAAAGGAGATGAGGAAACAAAACACGAAATATTCGAGGCAGTAGTTGTCAGACAGCGACAGGAATTCGAAAGACCGGAAGGAACACGGGTCAAGTTCGAAGACAACGCAGCAGTACTAGTAGAAGAAAACGGGCTTCCAAAAGGATCAGTAACTCGAGGCCCGATCGCAAAAGAAGTAGTACAGCGATACTCCCCGATCGGGAAGATCGCATCAAAGGTGGTGTAGATGATGAAAATCACAGATTTTCGGAGTAGCAGAAAACAAGGTGTTTTCAACCAATGAGCAATAACGAATGGAGCAGAAGCTGGAACTCAAGTAAGAACCCAACGAAGCAGAGAAAATACCGTAGAAACGCACCACAGCACGTAAAAGATAAACTAGTATCCGCAAACCTGGCGCCAGCACTTAGAGAAGAACTGGAAACCAGAAACCTCAACCTCAAAGTAGGAGACAGAGTAGAGATCATGAGAGGAGACGACAAAGGAACATCAGGAGTCGTCAGCGGAATCGACAGAGAAGAAGAAAGAGTAACAGTAAACGGAGTAGAAAACGACCGTACAGACGGAACATCAAGAGAGAAATCACTCCGACCATCCAACCTCCAGATCCAGGCCCTTAATCTGGAAGACATCTCAAGAATCAAGAAATATGATGTCGATGACAAGGAAGCAATCGAAGTCGACGAAGAAGAACTTGAGGAACTGGAAGAAGACGAAGAAGAGAACGCAATGATGCAGCAGATGCAGGGCGGAGGAAAAGCCGCAGATATCAGCGAAGAAGACCTCGAAGACCTCGAAGAAGAAATAGAAGAGGAAGAAGCTGATGACGAGAAAGACACCGAATCCGAACAGGAATCGGATGATTCCGAAGAGGGTTCAGACGAAACCACAGAAGACTCAGACGCCGAAACCGATGAGGAAAAGGCCGAAGAGAAAGAAGAAGGTGACAAGTAAATGGGATTCCAAAAACGACTATCAGCACCAAAGCATTACCCAATCAACAGAAAAGACAACTCTTACGTAGTAGAACTCAAAGGATCAAGAAGCAAAGACCAGGCCATCCCAACAGCACTATTCCTCAGGGACGTACTGGGATACGCAGACTCAGTAAGCGAAGCCAAGAAAATAGTAAACGACGGCAAAGTCCAGAGAAACGGAGACACAGTAAGAGACGTCAAAGAAGGCCTAGGCGTACTCGACGTAGTCGAAGTAGAAGGCCTGGAAGAAACATACAGAATAGTAAAAGACAGCAAAGGCTTCAAATTCATCTCAGTACAAGATGACAAGGTCCTCGCCAGGGTAACAGGCAAGAAGGCAGTAGGAGATGAATACGTTTACAGCCTTCACAACGGTGAGAACTATAGGACAAAGGACGAGTTCGGTGTTCAGAACTCACTGATCTTCAACGGAGGAGTCAAGGAAGTACCTCTTGAAGAAGGTGCAGAAGTCCTGATCACAGGAGGCCAGCACGCAGGAGAAACCGCAGAACTTGTAGAGATCAACAGAAGCGGACTCAAAACCTCAACAGCAACAGTTGAAGAAGATGACAGACAGTTCGATACACGACTGGAAAACGTTGTAGCTGTCGAAGACGTAAAGGTGACAGAATAATGTACGAAGATCAGAGATTCTCTGGACACTCAGAAATCACGGGTGATTTCGAATGACTAACGAGATGAAGCAGATAGAAATCGCAAAAGTAACAGTAAACACTTCAGCTGGCGAAGTAGGCGACGAAGTAGAGAAAGGATTCACACTACTCGAAAAGCTTACAGGAAAACAGCCAGTAAGAACATCCTCGAAGGATTCATCCAAGACCTTCGGCCTAAGAGAAGGCCTCAACATTGGAGCAAAGGTAACTCTTCGAGGAGAAGAAGCAAGAGAATTACTGGAAAAAGTACTACCTGCAGCAGACAACCAGATCCCTGCAGAATCATTCGACGGCAACGGAAACTTCGCATTCGGAATCGGAGAGTACATCGACGTACCAGGAATGGACTACGACGCTGATATCGGTATGAAAGGATTCGAAGTAGTGGTCAACTTGGAAAGACCAGGATACCGTGTCAAGAAGAGAGATCACAAGCCAACAGAGCTTGGTAAAGATCACAAGGTAGACGATGAAGATGCACAGCAGTTTGTCGAAGAAGAACTTGGAGCAGAGGTGACTCAATAATGAGCTACGAAGCAGTACTGGAACAGATCAGACACAAGAAAGGAAAAAGACAGAAATTCGAGAAACACAACGCTCCAAAACACAGAGACTACGGAAAATCCAAGAAAGAATGCAGAAGATGCGGAAGAACAGGTAGAGGAGTAATCAGCAAATACGATCTCAACTACTGTAGACAGTGCTTCCGTGAAATCGCAGAAGAACTCGGATTTGAACAGCTCAACTAGGTGACAAAGAAAATGCAGCAAGATACATTCAGCGACGCAATGTCCTCCATTAACAACGCAGTAGAAGCAGGTAACGAATACGCAACAATTACTCCAACAAGCAACCTAGTCAAGAACCTACTGCTCAAGCTACAGGAACTTGAATATATCGGCGTCTTTGAACACGTAGAAGACGGCCAAGGAGGCAAATTCCGAGTAGAAGTCAAAAACCAGGTAAACGAATGCCAGTCCGTAAAACCACGGTTCTCCGTACAGAACGAAGAATACGAGAAATGGGCCAAGAGATACCTACCGGCCCAGGGATTCGGAGAACTACTGGTAACCACAAGCCACGGCCTCATGACTCACTACGAGGCCCGTGAACAAGGAATCGGCGGAAAACTGCTGGGATACGTCTACTAGGTGAACAAGAAAATGACAGAAGAACTAACATACGAACTACCAGAAGGATTCGACGCAGAATACACAGATGACGGAGTCCTCAAGGTAGAAGGAAACGGAAGCGAGACGGAGAAAAAAGTTCAGCACTCTCTCGTAGAAGTAGACGTAGAAGGAGACACAGTAACATTCACAGCGCTCAGAGACAAGAAAGACATCGTCTCAGTAGCAAAGACCTTCAAGTCCCACCTAGGAAACATGGTGGAAGGCCTCAACAACCCGCATGTCTACACACTGAAAGGAGTATACGCACACTTCCCGATGACGATCAAGAAGGAAGGCGACGAAGTAGTAGTTGAAAACTTCATGGGAGAAAGATTCCCGAGAAGAGCAGAGATCATGGAAGGTGTAGAAGTAACCGTAGACGACGATGAAGTAACCGTTAAAGGCCCTAACAAGGACAAAGTAAGTCAGACAGCAGCAAGGATCGAACAGCTTTCCCGTAAAGGAAACCGTGATCCACGAACATTCCAGGACGGAATCTACATAACAGAGGTGACCAGAAGTGAGTAAAATCAGAGATTTTACGAGCTTCCCAGAAAATCAGGTGATTTTCGACAATGAGTAAAGACTTCAAACGACAGGAAACACACAAGAGAAACAGAGTAAAGAGCTCATGGAGAAAGCCTATCGGCCACCACTCCAACGCACGGCTCAAGAAGAAAAGCGCCCAGAAAATGCCGAAGGCAGGATTCAGAACGCCTAAGGAAGACAGAGGCAAGCATCCCTCAGGATACGAAGAAGTAATGGTCCACAAAACGGACGATCTTGAAGAAGTAGATCCAGAAGTAGAAGCTGCACGGATCGGCTCCACAGTAGGAGGCCGAAAAAGAGAACAGATAATCGAAAAAGCAGACGATCTTGAAGTCAAGGTACTGAACAGAGGTGAAGAATAATGGATTTGAAGAATCAGAGAAGAATGGCAGCAGACATCATGGATGTCGGAGAAGACCGAGTATGGATCGATCCCGACAACCAGGAGAAAGTAGATGAAGCAATCACACGTCAGGATATCAGAAACCTGATCGAAGGAGATACAATCCAGAAGAAAGACGTCAAAGGAACAAGCAAAGGCCGAGCACGAGAGAAGAAGAAACAGAAACAGAAAGGCCGACGTAAAGGACACGGCAGCCGCAAAGGAAAGAAAGGTGCCAGAAAATCCGACAAGAAGAAATGGATGGAAAATATCAGAGCAATCCGATCAGAGCTCAAAGAGATGAGAGATAACGAAGAAATCACACAGGAACAGTACAGAGACCTGTACGACAGAGCAAAGGGAGGATTCTTCCGAGATACAAAACACGTCAAAAACTACGTAGAGAACAAAATGGAGTGATTAAGTATGAAAATCAGAGATTTTCAGATTACAAAAAATCGTGGAGGCGATTTTTGAATATGGCAGAGACATCAAATTACAAAGTCCCATTCAGAAGGAGAAGAGAACAGAAAACAGACTACCAACAGCGACTGAAGCTGGTTAAATCAGGTAAACCAAGAGCAGTAATCAGAACCAGTAACCAGCACACAAGAGCACACCTCGCACACTACAAGCGAGAAGGAGACGAAAACGAAGCCCAGACACTAAGCAAAGAATTACAGGAATACGGCTGGGAACACAACACAGGCAACCTTCCTGCTGCATACCTGACAGGATATCTGACAGGAATGAAAGCAGACTCAGATGAAGCAATCCTCGACATAGGCCTCAGAGAACAGAAGACAGGAGGCCGAATCTTCGCAGCTCTCAAAGGAATGATTGATGCAGGCCTAGACATCCCTGCAGGAGAAAAGGTCTTCCCTGAAGAAGGAAGAATCAGAGGAGAGCACATCGAAGAGATGAAGGACTCAAACATTACAGAAAACTTTGAAGAAGTCAAAGAAAACATCGAAGGTGACTATTAATGCGAAATTACAATTTCAGCTTGCAAAAGATCACAGAGGGTGATCTTTGATGGCAGAACAGGAAATGGAAGAAGAGGAGATATGGACTCCGAAGACAAAACTCGGTAGAGCCGTGGCGAACGGCCAGATCACAACGATTGAACAGGCCCTTGACCACGAAAGACCGATTATGGAGCCAGAGATCGTCGACCAGCTTACAGACCTATCTGAAGAAGTAATGCTTATCGGAGGAACTCCAGGAAAAGGAGGAGGAAAAAGACGTACAGTCTCCAAGCGTACAGCACGTATGCACAAGTCAGGCGCACGATACTCCAGCAACGCAATGACAGTACTAGGAAACCACAACGGAGTAATCGGCCTAGGCGTAGGAGAATCAGACGATACAAGAGCAGCAATCGACGACGCCAACAGAAACGCCAAGCTCAACCTGATCAAAGTACCAAGAGGAAACGGATCATGGGAAGACAAAGGAGAAAACAAGGCCTCCATCCCATTCCAGGTAGAAGGAAAATCAGGTTCCGTAACAGTAGAGCTCAAGCCTGCTCCAAGAGGAACAGGCCTAGTCGCATCAGACGACGTCAAGAAGGTTATGGAGCTTGCAGGAATCGACAACGTCTGGGTAAAGTCCAGAGGAACAACAAGAACACGAGAGAACCTTATCCGTGCAACATTCAATGCACTGGAAAAGCTCTCCGAATACCAGCGCACAGGTGACGAAAAGTGATGGAAATCGTAGATTTCCGTGATACAGAAAACAGAGGTGTTTTCGAATGATTGCAGCAATCAGAGTAAGAGGAAACGTAGACGCAGGCCGTAAAATAAGCGCCACTCTAGAAAACATCAACCTTGAGAGAAAGAACCAGTGCGTAGTATACGAAGACACTGACTCCATCAGAGGAATGCTTAACCAGGCCAAAGACTACATCACATTCGGAGAAATCTCCGAAGAGGCTCTTGAACTTCTTGAGGAGAGGAAAGAATCGGAGATCGAATCCGGAGATGTAATCAATCTCACTCCTCCAAGCAGGGGTTATAAGGATACGAAGAAAAACGTAAACCAGGGCGGAAGCCTTGGAGAAAGGGAAAACCTAGACAGTCTACTGGAGAAAATGGTGTAGAAAATGAAAATCATCGATTTTCAGCTTTCCCAGAAACTAACCATAGGTGAGTTTCGGTAATGACAAAGAGAAGATCCAAGAAAAACAAGTCCGGAAGTAACGGATACGGAAGTTCCAAGAAAAACCGTGGCGCAGGAAGCCGCGGTGGCAGAGGCAAAGCAGGAACAGGAAAGAAGGCAAATCACGAAAAGATGACCGAAGACGGAGTCCACAAGCTAGGAGAAGAAGGATTCACTCCACATGGCTCCACAGAACAGAACGGCATCAACCTCAAAGACATCGATCAGAGAATCGAAGAATTCGTTGAAGCAGGAGCAGCCGAAGAAACAGAAGACGGCTACATCTTCCACGCCGACAAGGCAGGATACGACAAGGTTCTTGGAAGCGGACAGCTATACAAGGACATCGAGGTTCATGCAGAGGACTTCTCCGAATCCGCCAAAAGAAAGATTGAAGAAGCAGGACAGGAAGCACTAGAGGAATAAGAAAATGTCTTGGATCGTCCAGGCCGCAGGCTATCTGCCAAGCGTAAAGGAACCAGAGAAAGAACAGTCACTGAAACAGATGCTGACCTGGACAGGCATAGTCCTCGGCCTGTACTTCCTTCTAGGATCAATAGATCTATACGGAGCCAACGCAGCATCCGTAGAACAAGCATTACAGACACTTGCCACATACCAGACCATTCTAGGAGCCCAGATCGGCTCAATAATTACACTAGGCATCGGACCTATCGTCACAGCATCCATCGTACTGCAAATGATGGTAGGATCAGAACTACTGCCATGGAACACCAACACAGAAGAAGGAAAACAGAAATTCCAGGCAGCACAGAAACTACTAGCATACGGCTTAACAATAGTACAGGCCTTCGGATACGTACTCTCCGGCACATTCGGAAACGTAGCAGGCGATCCAGCACTTATACTACTCCTCGCAGGCCAGATATCGCTTGGAGGATGGCTGATTATCATGATGGACGACCTAGTCCAGAAATGGGGATTCGGATCAGGAACAGGCCTCTTCATCGCAGCAGGAGTATCCAGACAGGTATACATCACAATAATTTCGCCTCTCGTAACACCGGAAAACACTTTGTTCTGGACAACAGGAGGCAACCCTGTCGGACAGCTATTCGTATTCGCACAGACACAGGACCTCACAGCACTAATCCCGATAATATCGACAGTACTAGTATTCTCAGCAGTAGTCTACATGCAAAGCATGCGCGTAGAAATACCGCTGACATTCGGAAACGTAAGAGGATTCGGCCAGAAATGGCCTCTCAAATTCCTGTACACATCAAATATGCCGGTAATCCTGATCGCAGCACTGGTATCCAACGTCCAGATCGTAGGAACAACACTAGCAGGACAGGACGGCTGCTCACCGCTAGGATGCTTCTCCGGAGGCCAGGCACAGTCAGGACTAGTCAACTGGCTGCAGGCCCCTGTAGACATCTTTCAGAGCCTGCTAATATCAGGTCTTTCAGGAATAACATCCATAGATATATTCCACGCACTGTTCTACGTATCGGTATACGCATTCGGATCAGTGGTCTTTTCCATCTTCTGGATGAAGACCTCAGGACAGGACGCAGACTCAGTCGCAGAACAGATCCAGCAGACAGGCATGAAAGTACCAGGATTCAGAAAAGACAAACGAGTAATCAAGAAAGTACTCAACCGGTACATCCCAGGCCTCACAGTCCTCTCAGGATTCGCAGTAGGACTGCTCGCAGCACTCGCGAACATGACACAGGCCGCAGGAGGAGGAACAGGAATCCTGCTCACAGTCATGATCCTGTACCAGCTATACGAACAGCTGGCACAGAAACACATGGAGGAACTTCACCCAGCAATGAAGGACTTCATCTCCTGAAAAACCTCATTTTCATCTCTAATTTAAACAACCAGAAACAAAAAGTGATCAGACAATGCCAATCCCAGTAATGCAGAACACAGTATTCCCATTCATGACCCAGCTATTCCAGCCAATACTAGCACAGGGCCCATACCTATCACTGTTCTTCTTCTCGGCATGCCTCGCAGGCCTCTTCTCAATAATCTACTGGATACTGCTCGATATAGAGAAAGCCGACGAGATAAAAGAGAAGATGAGCTCCCATCAGGAAAAAATGAAAGAGGCCCAGAAAGAAGACGACTCGGAAAAGGCCCGGAAACACATGTCGAAGTCCATGAAGCTCAACCAGAAGTTCATGATGCTTAACTTCAAACCGATGATAGGCACCATGATCTTCGTAGCATTCATGTTCCCATGGCTAGGCCACACATACGCACCAAATGTAGCAATGGAGCCACAGAACAATGTATCAGAACCAGAACTGTTCACAGGCCAGCTTCACTACGCAGACAGAGAAACAGACGTATACTACTACAACAATACCGTGGAGATAGACAACCAGACCGCGGAAGTAGGCCAGTCCCTCAAAGCACTCGGAGTGAAATGGGATGTAACAGGTGTCACGGAAAGCGACAGCCAGAGAACTGTAAGACTCAACGCACACTTCGCCAACCTACCTTTCTCGCTTCCACTCGCCGGCGACAAGATGCACTGGCTGATGTTTTACATCCTGGTAACCATGCCGCTAACCTACGGATTCAGAAAGGCCCTCGGAATCCAGTGACGCCGATAAAAAACTAACCTCACAAAAACCAGTTATGGAGAATGCGTCCTGGTATACCAGAGAAAAAGCCGAGCCAGCAGAAGAATACGGCACACTACCCGAGAAAAGAAGCATCGAGGAACTTCTCCAGAAAGGATTCTTCATAGTCGATAAACCGTTCGGCCCTACAAGCAACCAGGTCAGCCACTGGGTAAAAGAAGAGATCGACCTACAGAAAACAGGGCACTTCGGAACACTTGATCCCAACGCCACAGGCATACTTCCGGTAGGCCTCAACCAGGGAACACGCGTAAACAACGCCCTCGCACACGCATCCAAAGAATACGTATTTCTAGCCGAACTCGAAGACGAAAAAGACAAAGAAAAAATAAGAGAAACTCTTCAGGACTTCAAAGGAGTCAACAAACAGGTACCTCCGGAAAAATCCGCGGTAAAGAAGGAGGAACGGGAACGCGAAGTATACCAAATAGAACTAGTAGAGGCCCGCGGAAAAGAAGTGCTTGGAAGAGTAAAATGCGAGTCAGGATTCTACGTACGTGTACTGATAAACCAGCTAGGAGAAAAACTCGGTACAGAAGCAGAAATGGAGGAGCTCCGAAGAACGCAGCAAGGAGCACTCAGTGAAGAAGACTCCGATACTCTACAGGACATAGTCGACGCATACCACTTCTACAGGGAAGAAGACGATGAAGAGGCCCTGAGAGAAGTACTGTATCCGATAGAGAAAGCAGTATTGCACCTGAGAAAAATAGTAGTGAAAGATTCCGCAGTAAACGCAGTGGCCAACGGCGCAGACCTGGGAGCTGCAGGAATCTCCCAGCTACAGGACGGGATCAGCGAAGGAGAACGGATCGCGATAATGACACTGAAAGGCGAATTAATTGCGCTGGCAGAGGCGAGGATGACCTCAGAAAAAATGTACGACTCAGATGAAACCGCTGCCACCCTCAACTCCGTTCACATGGAACCAGAAACCTATCCGAAAAGATGGAAACAGGACTGAAAGGCCTTCTTAATTTAAAACTTCTATATCAAAAATCTATATAACAGATGGTTTTTCTGGACCATCACAATCCCCTAACTGGATTTTCAGCTATGCCGGAGGTCGAAAACTCTTATGAGTTTTCTCGGCCCACAGAAAATTTACAATTTGCCG
>Ga0102939_1000380_pt1 | contig 16439 bp, 21 predicted proteins | sample SalPon2_B_H2O_MG_FD_78214 | JGI IMG/M metagenome (GOLD analysis project Ga0102939, IMG submission 78214) | Salt pond water microbial communities from South San Francisco under conditions of wetland restoration - Salt Pond MetaG R2_B_H2O_MG | ecosystem: Environmental > Aquatic > Non-marine Saline... | reverse complement strand
GCCTTTCGAAATCCTTTTGTCTCGAATCGGCGTTGGTCCGAGTGCGCGCCGCCTTAGCTCAGATTGGGAGAGCACTCGACTGAAGATCGAGCTGTCCCCCGTTCAAATCGGGGAGGCGGCATATTCTGAACCCGCGAGCCACAGGAGCGGGTGAAGAAGGGATTCTCATCCCGTCAGTCGGAGCCGTGACGCACACTGTCGACAGTAGGTGAACGTCGGATCGTTGACCGCGCCGCACTTCGGGCACGTGATCGAGGGGCCGCCTCGGTCGGACGGGCCGCTCTCGTCGTCACCATCACTAGACGACGGTGAGGGATCGGGACCGTGTGCTTCGTCTTGGGTGTACGGCTCTATGTCCCCCGCGTTTCGTCGTCGACGGCGCTCACGTCCCTCCCTGAAGATGTTTCCGAGGACTCGAACGCCGAGCGTGAGCGCGACGAGCAGCAGCACGCCGATGACTGCGAGGTAGACCGTTCCGCCCTCGACCATGGGAAGGCTACGGAGCGGAACGGTAGATATGCTTGGGAGGGGGTCGTTCAGTACCGAAGCGTGGCGTCGAGGATGCCGGCAGTCTGGCCGACGCCGACGAGTGCGAGGCCGGCGACGGTCCACGTCGTCGACGAGCCGCCAACGACGGCGATCGCACCGGCGACACAGCAGGCGGCACCGACCTCGTAGATCCGCGCGCCGGCGTCGACCCGGCGAGCCGTATACAGGAACCCGGCCGCGGGCAGCAGCATCCATCCGAAAAGAGAGAGTGCGAGCAGCGCGTGCGGGGGGACGCTCCCGAGCGCGAGGAAGCCCGCGACGCCCGCGAGGGTGATCGGCGTGCCGGCGAGAACGACGAGCCGCCACGCGCGGAGCACCTCGGCGTCCATGTCACGCCAAGAGGCCGCGAGGAACGCGACGAGCAGAGTGCTCATAACGACGTGGGCGACGAACAGGGCGTGTGTCGAGACGACCTCGAGGACCGTCGCGGCGACGACGAGCCACGCGGCGGGAACGAGCAGCGCCGGACCGTTCTCGCGGAGGGGCCGGAACATGGGGTCGATTCACGCCGAGCGAGGATACGCGTTTGGATCGGACACACGTGCCGACAGCGAATCGTCGCTTCGGTTCGTCTCGACAGTTGAATAGACGGAACGGTCGATCTGAGAGAGTATCAACCGACAAACACTCACCGTATGCCCCGATCGGTTCCAATACGAAATACAATCATCTGTCAAAATCCGTGGTAACTGTACACTCACAAACCTTATGACGTACGCAGGCGTCCGTTAGGTTGCAATGGCGACCGGAAAGGTTGATTTCTTCAACGACACTGGCGGCTACGGATTCATCGAGACTGACGACGCAGACGACGACGTGTTCTTCCACATGGAAGACGTCGGCGGCCCCGACCTCGAAGAGGGACAGGAGCTCGAGTTCGAAATCGAGTCCTCCGACAAGGGCCCGCGCGCGTCCAACGTCGTTCGGCAGTAAGCCGATACCGATTAGGCGGGTCGGTCCGGCTGACGCCGAACACGGCTCTGACACGCGATACTGAACCATTCTGCCCGCGCTGCGGACCTCGTCCGTTGCGGGTTGTTATCCGCGCGCCGAGCGGCGGCCACAGCGATCGGACGCGATGATCAGACGTGTTGGCCCCATAGCCCGCGGCCCTTCGTGACTTCGACGTCGCCTTCGACGCGGGCCTGACACGCGAGGCGCACGTCGTGGCTCGGGTGGTGCGGGGGGAACCAGAGGCGGGCCTTTTCTTTCTTGTCGGGTTCGCTGACGTCGCCCTCGATCTTGACCGCGCACGTACCACACGACCCCATTCCGCGGCAGTTGAGCTTCTCGGATTTTCCGTTGTACACGGAGAGGCCGGCTTCCGCGAGCACGTCGCGTAAGATATCACCTTTCTCGCACTCGATCTCCTCGCCCTGATAGGATACGGTCGGCATAGACGGTCGGTGATACGGGGGCGACCCACAAAGAGTCTGTGTCACGTCGTGTCGGCGAAGGGGACGGCGTGCGGGAGCCGTGTGCCGCTCGTCAGACGCTGGACGGGGCGTTTTTTAATCTTCGGCACCCCAGAGGTGGCATAATGGGACTCAGGTGTCTGCTCGGACACGACTTCGGCGAACCCGAACTACAGCGCGAACGGGAGGAAGACGGGAACGAGGTCGTCACGACCGTCACCGAGGTGAAGACCTGCGCTCGCTGCGGCGAGACGCAGATCGTCAGCGAAAACACCGAGGTCACAACCATGGAGCAGTTGGCCGAGGAGGCTGCCGTCGGAGCCGAGACAACTGGTAGTGCGGCCGGCGCGGGCGAGGGCACCGCCGCCGATGCCGCGCCTACTGCGGCCGCCGAACCGAGCGCCGCCGGGTCGAGCAGCGTCGTCGATATCGGAGAGGCCGACGCGGAGACGGAGGACGCGGTGATCATAGACGAGGGACCCACCGACGCCGAAAGTGATGCGGAGCCAGCGGGCGACGCACCGACCGCGACCGAAGGTGAGGGCGATGTCAGTGGAGACGAGGGGGCGGAGCTTCTCGATGAGGGGAGCGACGACGACGGTGGATCGGTCGGTGATGACGAGCACGCTGGGTCCGCGGAGACGGACATCGAGGAGGAGCCGACGGCCGGCGAGGCCGCGGACGGCGACGACGGCGTTATCCTCGACGAGGAGACGGAGGCAGAAGTCGGTGAGCGGGAGCGGGGCGCGTGGCCGGACGTCGAGGACGCCCAGCCGTCGGGCGAGAACCCGACGCCGTGGCCCGAACAGCGGGGAGAAGACGAGGGGTTCAGCGCGGAGATCGACGACGGCGACGCGGACGGCAACGTCGAGTTCGGCGGCGGCCTCACCCCGGAGGCGGCCGAGGCGGCGGCAGACGAAGACGTCGAGTACGTGACCGCACCAGAATCGAGCGAGGCGGGCACGGCGGGCGATGCGGACCGGTCCGCGGTGGACGACGGAGTCCCGATCACCCACGGTTCGAGTCCGGATCTCGGAACGGCGAGCGACGACGTGACGACGGAGTACTACTGTCCCGAGTGCGAGATGACGCGGTCTGCCGACGGAAACTCCATGCGAGCGGGAGATATCTGTCCCGAGTGCAAGCGCGGGTACATCGACGAGCGACCGATCTGACGGCTCGGAATTGCGGCGAGACACCGCTCAACGGCGGCGAACCCCGTGACGAAACTGGTTTAGGCACCCCAGTCGAACGGTGCCGATATGAAGGAGTACAAGATGCGACGCGGGGAGCATCTCGGAGACCGCATGCCCGATCTGAAGGGGTCGATCGAGGAGTACTTCGGCGAGGTCAGCGACACGGACGAGTGGGAGGGCCACGAACTGTACGTCGTCGAGGACCCCGACAATCCCGTGTTCGAACGCATCGTGGCCGGCGCGGCCGAATACGGAAGCAAGAAGGACAAACTCGCGGTCCACTTCGAGGAACGACCGGCTGAAGACGTCATCGCAGAAGGCAACGCCGACGCCGCAGCCGATGCCGTCGACGCCAAAAACGACTTCTTACTGGAAGCCACGGGCCGCGACGCGAAATCGCGGCGCGACTCCCTGAAACGCGAAGTCGAAGACGACGCGCCGGACTACTGAGAGCTGCCGTATCCGAGTCGCCCGGACGATCGGCGGTCGGCTCCTCTTTTTGTGCCGGCTCCCGACGAGCGGTCGGACGTGTGTCGTCGGCGTCGAAACGGACGCAGACGAGACGGCACACGAAGCGTGGACGGTGAGTCGGCTGCCGCGTCGTAACTGAGGAGACGCGGCCTGGCGGAGATAACCCGTCAGGATCGATGTAATGAAATTGATTCAAAATCGAGTTAAAATAGTCAGCGTTTATTTCTCTCCGGGACCAACAGAGCGTATGAGCATCGACACGGTGGTCCTGGCGGTCGGGACCGAAGGTGAGGCACAGACAGCACAGCTCGCGAAAGAGGCCATCGCCGTGGCCGATCCGGCGAACGCGGAGGTGGTACTGGTCCACGTGTTCGACGACTCGGAGTTCGGGCGTATCCGAGCGAAGCTCGGGGTCGACGGGCGTAGCGAGGGGTCGACGCCCGACGCCGTCGCGGAACGGCACACCACCACGCGCGCCCTTGGAGACGCCCTCTCGGACGCCGGGGTGCGCTACTCGGTCCGAGGGGCCGTCGGTGACCTCGCCGATGAGGTCACTGAGACGGCGACGGACGTCGGCGCGGACCGAGTCGTCGTGGGCGGCCGTCGGCGTTCGCCGACGGGAAAAGCCGTGTTCGGCAGCGTCGCACAGGAGGTCATGCTCTCTGCGCCCTGTCCCGTGACGTTCGTGCGAGACATCGCGGCCTAACCCGCCGCGTCGGCACGCCGCGGGTCCACAGAAGCGTCCTGCTTAAGTGATACCGGTTCGCCCGTTTATCCGATGCACTACGTGGGCGTCGACCTCGGGGCGACGAACGTTCGGGCGGTCGTCGGCGACGAAACGGCGACCGTGCTCGGGAGCGACGCGCGAGGAACGCCTCGCGGACCGAACGGAATCGCCGTGACCGAGGCCGTGTTGGGCGTCGTCCGCGGGGCGTGTACGGACGCCAACGTCGATCCGTCGACGGTGACCGCGGCCGGCATCGGGTCTATCGGTCCGCTCGATCTCGCCGCCGGCGTGGTTCAGGGACCAGCGAACCTCCCCGACACGGTCGAGCGCATCCCGCTCGTCGGTCCGGTCTCACAGCTTTTGGACACCGAGGAGGTGTACCTCCACAACGATACGATCGCGGGCGTCATCGGGGAGCGGTTCCACGCGGATCGCAACCCGGACGACATGGTGTACCTCACTATCTCCTCCGGGATCGGCGCGGGCGTCGCCGTCGACGGCAACGTGCTCTCGGGCTGGGACGGCAACGCCGGCGAGGTGGGGCACATGACCGTCGATCCCCACGGGTTCATGACCTGCGGCTGCGGGCTCGACGGGCACTGGGAGGGGTACTGCTCCGGCAACAACATCCCGGAGTACGCCCGCAAACTGCACGAGGAGGATCCCGTCGAAACGGTGCTTCCGGTCGAGGACCCCGACTTCTCCGCGGTGGACGTATTCGAGGCCGCGGGCGATGACACGTTCGCCGACCACGTGATAGATCAGGTCGCACACTGGAACGCCATGGGGATCGCGAACGTCATCCACGCGTACGCGCCGCTCGTCGTGAGCGTCGGCGGGGCGGTCGCGCTCAACAATCCCGACCGCGTCTTAGATCCCGTTCGAGAGAAGCTCGCAGAGATGGTGTTCATCAACGTTCCCGAGATCAGGCTGACCGCGCTCGGGGACGAGGTCGTCGTCAAGGGCGCGCTCGCGAGCGCGCTCACGGCCGGAACGGGCGACCGATCCCGCGTCGAAAATCCCCCGTGACCGGCGCTCCGATCAGCTCTCGAACTCGGTGAGCTCCGGTTCCATCTCGGGGTCGACTGAGTCCCGGGTGTCGAGGTACGCGTCCCGGTACCGCCACACCTTCCGCAACAACACGTAGCCGAACGCGCCTTGGAAGACGAGGACGAACACGAGGAGACTGCCGACGGACGAGATCCCGGTGATCGCAGATATTGCCGTCGTAACGGGTCCGACGAGCGTGTTGTACAGCGCGTGGATGACGGCGGCGAGTATCAGTCCCTTCACCACGATCGGTCCGCGGTTGCCGGGGTTGAATTTCGCGAGACCGAGGTAGTACCCCGCAAAGGCCGAGTAGATGACGTGGCCCGGCCCCGCCAGCGCACGGAGTGCGGCGATGCCGTCGCCCGCGCCGAGCGCCGCGATTCCGAGCGTGAGTTCCCCGAGGTCGACCGACTGCGCGATGTAGACGAGGTTCTCGATGACGGCGAATCCGAGACCGGCGATCGCGCCGTACACCGCCCCGTCGATGACCGCGTCGAACCGGACGTCGGTGTACGCGTACAGCCGGACCGCGAGCAGTTTCACCGTCTCCTCGATCGGGCCGACGATGACGAAGAAGAACGCGACCATGCCGAGGAACCCGAACCGCTGGAAGTACGGCTGTGCGACGCTGTTGAGGATCGCCGCGAACGTGGCGGTCAGGATCGACAACAGGAACGTGGCGACGAGAAGCGAGAGGGGTTCGCCGCTCGTGACGTCCGAGACGTAGACGTACGCGGCGAACCCGAGCGCCGGAACGGCGGAGAGTCCGACGAGCATCGCCACCGCGGGATCGAAGACGAGCCCGAGCCCGATCGACCCGAGCACGGTGAGGAGCCCGAGGAGTGCGACGAGGACCACGAACGCCTTTGCCGAGCGAGTGATGAGCCAGTGTAACGCGACCGAGAGCCCGTCGAGAGACGTTCGCTCTTCCCACGTGGCGATATCGTAGAGATCGCGATCGTCGTCGGCACGCGACTCGATCGGGTCCGACTGGGAGGACATGAGCGCGGATTTCGTCCACAGACACTTAACCGATGGCGGACGACAGTCTTGAAACGCGAGCGCGCGAAACGGGGGGTATGCACTTCGACAGCCGGACCCAGCAGGCGCTTCGAGAGGCGGGCCTCGATACCGACGCGATCGCGGCGGCGTCCGACCGCGTCGGCGAGTTGGTCGCCGAGGACGCCGACCGAATCCGGGCATTCTTCGACGGGGACGGGCCGTACTACTCCGACATGGAGCTGACACACAGCGCAGAGCCGGTGCAAGAACACCCGACTGCCGCCGTCGACCTGTTCACGCACGGCAGTGACCTCCGGGGATACCTCTCGCTCGACGGGTGGGGCGTCCCGGTGGAGGGCGGCCGCGTGCTCCGGAGCGGAAGCGAAGACGCGGCGCAGGAACGTGGCGGCCGCCCCGCGCTGATCGAACTGTCGCTCGGCGAGACGCTCCACGATCGCGTCCGGTTCGCCCGCGATCGCGAGGTGTTGTGACCGTGAACGCCCGCGTTCGCGGCATTTACACGACCGGGATCACCCGCCTGCTGTTGGACGCAGGACACGAAGTCGTCGATGCGTCCGGGGCGATACGGCGACGGTTCGAGGCGGCGTTTCCGACCGCGCCACCCGACGTGCGGGTGGCGACGACCGCGGACAGACAGGGCGTCGGGGCACACGGCGACCCGGAGGCGGTCGAGAGCCTCCGCGGCCTCCTCGGTGATGTCGGCCTCGACACGCTCGTGTGGGAGGATCCGACGCCGCCCGGGACGGTGCTCGACGGCGAGGTGACCGAGACGCTCGGTGGGGGTGCAGTCGTGCGGCTCCGGGTCGGGACAGACGGGACAGAAAGCGACGGAAACGGAGACTTGGAGACTGCGGAGGGGTACCTCCCGTACGGGACCGTCGACGGCCACGTCGAAACCGGGGATCCGGTCCGCGTGCAGGTCGACGCGTCTGCGGCACCGTGGACGGAACAGCGACCGGAGCTTGACGGCTCGCTTCGCCTCGGTGGCGGCCTCGTCTCGCTCGAACCGGGGTCTGGAACTCGCGTCGATGTCCGGAACGACGAGGCCGCGCGCGAACTCGCGGGAATGGTCGACCTGCTCGGACTGGAACCGCCGGAGGGCTGGCGGGCCGTGTGGAAGCCGGCCGCGGTCGACGCTGGGACGGACGAGTTGGAGGCCGGACTCCGACACGCCGTCGACGCGGCGGAGCGAGTAGATTCGGCCGTCGACGCGGCCGGCGGCCTCGGCGTCCTCGACGACGCAAGTCGACTCCGCGACGAGCCGATCGCCGACCCGAACGCCGGCTCGTGGGTCTGGTTCGGACGGGAGAGCCGGTTTGCACTCGACGACGCGCGGCGCGAGGTGACCGCGACGATGCCGGGACACCATCGGGTGAAAGCGGGGTCATCTGACGCGTCCGCGGGCGTCGACCTCGCGGAGGCGCTCTGTGATCCCGACCCGGACGCCGAATTCCCGTTCGGAGTCGTGACGGACGCGTTCGGCCCGACCGAGGGAGACGCGCTCCGGATCGATCACGGCAAGCCAGACGGACGGGTCATCACGCTCGGCGAGGCGACGGTGACCGAGATCGACGACGAATCGGTCACCGTAGAGCGCGAGATGACCGGCGGCGGCACCTACGACGGGTTGGGAGTCTCACGGGAGGCCGGGGACATCGCGGAGACGAGTCTGAAGGAGGGCCGGTGGTGGTACCCGACGACGTACCGCGGCAGCGACGGAACGGTTCGGGGGACCTACGTCAACGTCTGTACGCCGGTCGAGGTGTTCCCCGACGCCGCGCGCTACGTCGATCTCCACGTGGACGTGGTGAAACATCCGGACGGAACCGTCGAGCGTGTCGACGACGACGTCCTCCGGGAGTCAGTCGCCGCCGGCGACACGCCAGAGCCGTTAGCCGAAAAAGCCAGACGCGTCGCATCGGCGCTCGAAGACGCCCTGTAGCCGAAACGGATACCACGGTTGGGCACAGTCAGCGCGCCGATCGAGACCGTTCGCGAGCGGATCGTAGACAGCGTCCGCGACGGGTTCGCCTCGAACGCGGTCGGCTCGTATCTCGATCGGACGGGATTCGACGTGGACGCGTACCGCTGTCGACGGGGCTACGCGAGTGGGGATAGCTCACCGAGATAGCCGCTCGTCGGTGACTGAGCCCCGCCGTCGTCGCCTCGACGGCGGTCAGAAGTGGTTCGCAGATTCGGTCTCGTGTTTGAGTTCGCCGCCGCGGCCGCCTTCGACCGTGGACGCGCCCTGATCGCCCGAGGAAGCCGTCCGAACGGTCACGTTCGTCACCTCCTCGAAGTCCATGATCAGGTCGCGACGAATGTTGTCGGCGGTGATGTTCGAGATTCCACAGCCGGAGCAGGTACCGCCGAGTTCGACGACGACCTCGCCGGTCTCGGGATCGGCCTCGCGGACGACGCTCGTGCCGCCATGCATCTGAATGATCGGCATCTGTCCGACCATCCACTGCTCGACTCGCTCGGCGAGGCTCTCGTCGCTCATTGCCCCGTGTTAGAGCCCGACCGTATGGAAGCTTGCGGTTTGCGAGCACACCGAGCGGGCGAAACGAACTGTGTCATCGTCGATTCGGCGGGTTAGTCGGCGTCCTGGCAGAGTAGTCACTCGTCACGGTCGTCGGCGGCGTCCGATCCGCTGGGGAGGTGCGTCGGGTCCGGGGGCCCATCGGCGTGGGTCGAGTCGTCGCGTTCGAGCAGGTACAAGAGCGGCCCCATGACTGCCAACACGAGCACACCCGGGAGAGGGGCGTCAGGGACGAGGACCGCGGTGACGATACTCACACCAGACGAGAGGAGGACGAGCGCGGCCCACAGAAACGGCGATCCGACCTCGACGCCGATTCGCGTCGCGTCTCGATAGACGAGAACGGCCGCGAGCGCGACGACGAACGCGGCGACCCCGCCGCCGAGAAGGGTGATGAGAGACATACGCGTTCTTCGCGCGTGCCGAAAAAAAGGTGTCGCGCGGGGCGGCCGCCGCCTGAGCGGACGAAAAGCAAAGCGCGTGACCCGGCGACCCAGCGGTACCCGGTACCCGGCGAGTCGTTAGGGTGCCTCGCCGGTCTCGATGCTGAAGGAGTCGCGGGGGTACGCGACACACGTCAGCGTGTACCCGTCGTCGAGTTCGGGGTCTTCGAGCATCTGCTGGTTGTCGTGTTCGACGAAGTCCTCGGACGGACCGTCCGCGATGCGGCCGGCACAGGAGACGCACTGTCCCTGTCGGCAGGCGTACGGCAGGTCCCAACCCTGGTCTTCGCCCTGTTCGAGGATCGGCTGGTCGTTCGAGAGTTCGACCGTCTCGCCCTGTTTGACGAACTCGACGTCGAAGTACTCGACTTCGTCTTCGGGGATGTCACCGGGGCCGGAGCTCGCGGTGCTCCCGTCTTCGAGTTCGCCCTCTTCTCCCTCCGCGCCGGCGGGAATCGCACCGCCGCCGCCACCGCCGCCGATCGCTCGGTTGCCCGGTTCGGGGAAATCGGTCTCCGGAACGGCGGATGCGCGCCGTTCGAGAACCGCGTCCGAGATGTCCGTCGTCGGTTCCCACCCCGTCCCCTTCAGTGAGCTGACGAGGACCACGGTCAGCGTCGCGATCCCTGCGATAACGATCGCGAGCGGGTTCGCGAGCGACGTGATCGCCAGTGGGTTGAGCATACGAACCGATACGAACAGGTTGCTTAAGGCCGTTTTGATCGGTCCAACGAAGAGAGAGCCGGAGCGGAACGGACCATTTATCGGCCGAGCGGTCGACAGAGCGTCCATGCAAGTGAAATCGCGGCATCATCTCCGGAGCGACGACATCGACGCGATCCGCGAGGCGGTCGCAGACCATCTCGGCGTCGACATCGACGGAGAGGCCTTCGAACTCGTCGAGTTCGTCGACGCGGACTACGAACTCGTGTTGGTCGACGGCGAACCGGCAGTCTTCTACGTGGACGACGACGAGCCCTTCCTCACGGTTCGAGGCGCGAACGACTACGAGCCGGAGACGGGCATCGTCACGGTCGATGCCGGTGCGATCTCGTTCGTCTCCGACGGTGCCGACGTGATGCGTCCGGGGATCGTCGAAGCGGATCCCGCGATTCGCGAGGGAGACCTAGTCGTGATCGCCGAGGAGACCCACGGCAAGGTTCTCGCGGTCGGCCGCGCACTGGTCGACGGCGACGAGATGGTCGGCGACAGCGGCAAGGTCGTCTCCTCGATCCACCACGTCGGCGACGAACTGTACGAGTTCTCGGCGTAGCCACGGACCGGGCGGTACGCCCGGCTCTGGGCGAACTCCGTCTATCGACGCGCCGGACCTTTTAATCAGCCGCCACCCGACCGCACTGACAATGACCGAGATTCGGGTCGTGAGCTACAACGTCCGCTACGCGAACCGCAACGATCACCACGACGCGTGGCACGAGCGGCGCGACGCAGTCGCACGGCTGGTTCGGTTTCACCGCCCGGACGTCGTCACCCTTCAGGAGCCGGTCGCAGAGCAGCGTCGCGACCTCCGGGAGCGGCTTCCGGAGTACGCGTTTGTCGGCCGCGGACGCGACGATGACGGCGACGGCGAGGGGTGCCCGATCGGCGTTCGCACGGACCGCTTGCGGATCACCGACCACGGAACCTTTTGGCTCTCTGAGACGCCCGGCTCGCCGTCGACGGATTGGGGGGCAACGCACCCGCGGATCGCGACGTGGGCGCGCGTGCAACCAGCCAGCGACCGCCTCGCCGAGACGAAACGCGACACAGACCGAGGGACGAGTGACGGCGGCCACCGAGCGTTTCTCGTCGCCAACACGCACTTCGATCACGTGAGCACCCGGGCTCGTCGAGAGTCCGCACGGCTGCTCCGACGGCGACTCCCGGAGATCGCCGGAGACGCGGACGGGACGATCACCGGTGCCGAGGCGGACCGCCCGCTTCCGGTCGTGCTCTGCGGCGATCTCAACTGCACGCCGGAGTCGGACCCGCACCAGATACTCACCGGAAGAGACGATGGCAGCGAATCCGATGCGGACGAGATCGGAGGTCGAGACGGTGTGATTCGCTTCCGCGACGCCGCCGCGGCTGCCGATCTCCGGCACGGACCGGCGACCAGCCTGACGGACTTCGCCCAACTGATCGACAGCCGGCGGATCGACCACGTGCTCGTGTCGCCCGCCGTCGACGTCGAGGCGTTCGCGACGTTAACCGATCGCGACGATCGAGGACGATACCCGTCGGACCACCTCCCGGTGCTCGCGAAGGTGACGCTTCCGACGGACTGATCAGACGCACCCCAACGAGACACTTACTCGGGGGCACCCGACTCGACCGCGTACTTCTCCGTTACCGCCTCGTAGCCGCGCGTCGCCGCCTCGTAGGTCTCGCGAAGGGTCGAGATCGGCGTCTCCGTGGCGTCGACGCGGAGGTCGTTGTAGTATGGAGCGAGGTCTGAAGTCTCGGTGGTCGTGACCAAAAGCGCCGCTGACTGGACCGTGAGGTCCTCTCTACGGTCTCCGCCCGCGTCGTGACCGGCCGCGAGCGCATCGATCAGCCGCCCCGCGAGGGGAGCGTCGGCGTGTGCGCTCGACTCGTAGGCAGCCGCGGTGTCTTCGACGACATCTCGATCGGTCAGCAGGTTTCCCGCGACGGTGAAGTTCTCACCGACGACGTGACCGCTCCAGTCTCGGCACCCCTCACCGGTGAACGCGAAGACATCGTCGGGTCCGACACCGTGCACCTGACGAGTCTCTCGTCCGTCGTCGGCGTTCAAAAGCGACAAAAGTGCGTCGTCTATCGCGATCCCGTCCGCGAGGTACTCGATCCCCTTCCGACCGAGATCCGGGTTGGCGAACGACTGAGTCGCCACCGCACCGTCGGCCGAGGCGAACGGACAAAGCGTGCCGACGCCCGGAAGCCGAGCTGTCGCCGCCACGCCGTACCTGATCTGCCCGCTACCGCTGTCGTCGGTGTATCGTTCGCGAACACAGATGCTGAACGTCACATCCGTGTTGACTCACCGGACGACAAAAGGACGAGGCTCGGACGCGCCCGATCGAATCCCGTTTCAGACCCCGACGCCCGCGTCGGCGTCCGGAAGGTCGTACTTGTTGACGGGAAGTCCCAGCTCCTCCAGTGCGGCCTCCATGTGTCGATCCTGTGCGAAATCGGCCCCGTCCTCCTCGCGAATCCGCTGTGCCGTCGCGAGGACTTCGCCCTTCCTGTCGTCCGGTATCTCGTATTTGTCGGACGATAGTTCGATAACGAGCCCGTTGTTGTCCTGTGTGTAAATCGAGTGGAATATCCCGCGGTCAAAGACGTTGTATCCCTTGCCGGCCTCCGAGAGCGCCTCCATGATATCCTCGTACTCGTCCGGATCGACGCTGAAACAGAGGTGGTGGACTGCGCCGGTTCCGGCTCGCTGACCGCGAGCAGACGGACGGTCGTCGCTCACGAAGAACGTCAAGATCCGCCCGTCGCCAGTGTCAAAAAACAGGTGCGTCTGTGACGGGTCATCGAGGTTCGGCTGACGTAACACGAGCGGCATACCGAGCAGGTCGCGGTAGAACGCGATCGTGTCGGCCTCGTTGCTCCCCCAAACGGTGATGTGATCGGTGCCCGTCGTGTGAAACGGTGCGTCGGGGAGGTCGGTCGTGACCGGCGTCAAGTTGTCATTGCTCATACTCGGGGTACGAGACGAATGCGTAAAAATACGGACGGGACGGTCGGGTTACCCCCTGACGCCGGTGTTATTCCGGCGAGTGCGGACGCGTGCCCAATATGTTGGTGAGTTTGGAAATCTGGGGGGGAAAGACTCAGTACCGAGACGGAACGAACGCCGTCGCGGCGAGCAACAGCGTCGAGAGGATGCTGAGCACGATCACTCGCGTGAGTCCGTCGTTGTACCGCTGGTATTGTTCCTGCTGGGCGACCTGCGCCTCGTACGCATCGATGTCTGTCGAGAGCGTTAGCGTCGACGCGTCCGGATAGTGCGCGACGAACTGGGTCTCGCCGAGAGTGACCATCGACTCCTGCCCGACATCTATCGTCTCGGTCTGTGTCCCCTCCCAGACGACGACCGCCTGACCGGTCGTAACTTCGTCGACGGTCACGGTCCGGTCTTGGTAGTCGATCGAGTCGCCGGTCGAAAGCGATCGCTCGTCGGGTGCCGGGAAGTACTCGTCGGCCGGGACCAGCGTCGTCTCGCCGTCCTCGGTGACCGCGACGTACTCGCCGTCGTCGCGAGTGACCGTCTCGTTGTCAGCCGCGTCGTCGCCTTCGAGGATCGCCTGCCGGTCGAGAACCTCGACGAGCGTGAACGAGTTCGGATCCTCGCCCGAAATCTCGACACGCCACTCGGTGTCGTCGATCGTCACCGTCGACCCGTTGGCCCACGCCTCAGACATCTGCGTCTGGAACTCGCGTTCAAGCGTGCCGGAGATTACCGTCGTGGCCGAACCGCCGTGACCGCCGCCTTGCTCAGTCTCAGAGATACTGGCGACCGTGTACGTTCGGTCGTCCACGTCGATCGTATCTCCCCCAGATACCTCGAAGTCCGGGTTCTCAAACGCTATTTCCGGAGTCTCAGCCGTCGCGGTGAGGACGCCGGCCACCCCCGCGATGAGAATGAAGAGCGTGGCATACACGGCCACAGCGCGTCGTTGCATAGTTGCAGCATGGGTCACCCGGTGTATAACGGTTACTAAGCCGAGCGCGATCGCCCCACCGTGCGAACGACGACTCCAGCGGGACCGACCGGAGGGCGGACGGAGCGACGCCGGGTCAAAACGGTGCGGCACGGAGCGATCGACCGTTGAGCCGCCGCATGGGGACAGTACAATTTTACTTGTAGAGCGACGACGGTCGATAATGGCAGATCCCGACAGGGACGCACCCCCGGAAGTCCTCGACAGCAAGCGCGACGCGACGCGCTATCAGGTGTTGGTGGAGATCGCCGCGCGCCAACCCGCAGTGAGCCAGCACGAGATCGCAGACACGATCGGTGTGACCTCGCAAGCGGTCAGCGATTACGTCCGGGATCTCGTGGAACACGACTACGTCGACAAGCGGGGTCGGGGTCGATACAACGTGACGAAAGAAGGCGTCGACTGGCTCATCTCGCGAACAGACAACCTCGAAGCGTATCTAGAGCGCGTCACCTCCGACGTGTTGGGAAGCGTCGAGGTCGACGCCGCGATCGCGGTCGACGGCATCGACGAGGGGACAGAGGTCGGATTGGTGATGCGCGACGGGGTCCTCCACGCCGACCCCGACGGTGGCACGGCACGCGCCGTCGCCGTCACGAGCGGAAACCCCGGCGAAGCCGTCGGTGTCACCGACTTCGAGGGGGTCGTAGACTACGATACCGGATACGTTACCGTCGTGCGCGTGCCGCAGGTCACCGACAGGAACTCAGTAGATCCAGACCGCATCGCCGAGTGGCATTCGGGAGACCAACTCGTCGCAGCCGCCGGGGCCGAAGCGTACGCTCTTGTCACGCGCGCCGGTATCCAGCCAGACATCCGGTTCGGCACGGTCGAGGCCACGACAGAAGCCGCCGTCCGCGGCGTCGACCTCCTCCTCGTCGTCGGCCCCGACCAACTCTCACAGCACACGACCAAGTTTCGGGAGACGAACGTCCCCCACGAAGTGCTCGACGCCGATGATCTGTAGTCCACACCAGCGGCTCATTCGGCATGATACGACCTCAGCCGCGACTATCCGTCTGAAAAACAAGCCAAGGGCCAGCTAACAGGTAGGGTTTTATATATTAAAAACACTAACCTAGAGTTAGTATCACACATTCTGCGGTTTTCAGGCCCTGAGACGCCATATTTTTCTAACATCGATAGCATATCCGACCTATCTCTGCATCTCTGTTCCTGTGCTAAAGCTGGTGAGGTCATCGATACGCTCTTCAAGAGCTTCGATTTCCTGTCGTAGTTCGTCTGACTCTGCATCGTCGCTGGCTGCCAATCGGTCTTTCAGCCCCTGTAGACGCGACTCTTTGACCTCTTCATCAACTTTTGCCTTCCGAACGTACTCGCTTTCGGAAACCTCGTAGACATCCGACTCCGCTAACTCCGTCACGTCCAGGGCTTCTGCAACTTTGCTCGAATCAACACTCATGACCCGTTCACGCGCAATCCCAGCGTCTTCAAGCGTATCCAGCACTTCTTCATCGTCCCTGAGTGAGCGATTTCGGCGCGACGTTCGCTGTACCGATCCGTACTGGCCGTGAACCGGTTGGTCGTGATGGAGTCGGTCAAGTAGCACATCGGCGATATCCTGTCGGAACTCGTTTGCGTTCCGTTGAACATCCGAACAGAGCGTGTAGATGTTCACTAAGGCGTCCGCCCCAAGTTCGCTGAGGGCTGTCACGTCGTGGCGCTCCAGTGCATCGATAAGGAGCAAGGCATCGGAGTAGACATCCAGTCCGTCGGGTTCGATACGAGCATCCGAATCAGGAGCGGTATCACCGTCAACGAGTTGTGTGTCTGTCGGGTCCTCCGTTTCGACGATGACTCCTCGATCGCCGTCGATTTCGAAACGTGGGTGCAGGCTCAGGACTGCTGGATACGGGTCGGCGTCGGGTGGCAGGCGGTCAAGCTCGAATTCGCTATTCGAATCCTGAATCCGCCGGTAGAGCGTTTCGAACTGCTCACGCTGGAGTGGCTGGCGCTCACCGGACTCGTCGAACGTAATGACGACACGATGCTCCTGGACATCGGTAATGCGAAATCGGTCCTCGGAGAGCGGGGTAATGAGCTCAGCCCCCTCGGAGAGATCATCGAGTTCGTCGAGTAGCGTGTGCCAACTGACGCTGAATGGCATGTCAGATGGTACTACGGCTTCGGGTAAAATGTTCAGGACACGAGTCTATATCCCTATATGCGATTGCGCGTGTAGTAGGTGGTAGTGGACGAGTTCATCGACTGGTTCGGCATCGGGACTACTACCACAACCAGATACAGTTCCAGCGGTCGATCCCTGCCCGCCGCCCCGAGACACGCTCATGTG
>Ga0102939_1000378_pt1 | contig 16550 bp, 16 predicted proteins | sample SalPon2_B_H2O_MG_FD_78214 | JGI IMG/M metagenome (GOLD analysis project Ga0102939, IMG submission 78214) | Salt pond water microbial communities from South San Francisco under conditions of wetland restoration - Salt Pond MetaG R2_B_H2O_MG | ecosystem: Environmental > Aquatic > Non-marine Saline... | reverse complement strand
GAGCTGGGCCCCGATGTTGGAGGGGATCTTACGCTTCCAAGGCGAGTTCGAGGTGCTGTTCAACCTCATGGCGGCGGCCAGTATCGTGGCGGTGCTGCCGGTCGCGATACTCGTCATCGTCGCACAGGAGAAGATCGTCAGCGGGCTGACCGCGGGGGCGGTCAAGGAGTAAACCATGGCATCCGTAACACTGCAAGAGATCACGAAACAGTACGAGGACGTAACAGCCGTCGACGACATGAACCTCGAGATCCGCGACGGTGAGTTCATCACCTTCGTCGGACCCTCGGGGTGCGGGAAGTCGACGACGATGGAAACGATCGCCGGGCTCACCCTGCCGACGGAGGGGGCGATCAACATCGGCGATCGGGACGTCACCGACCTGCCGCCGAAAGACCGGGGCATCTCGATGGTGTTCCAGAACATCGCGCTGTTCCCGCACATGGACGTGTACGAGAACATCTCCTTCGGGCTCCGGCTCCGGAAGTACGACCAGGAGGAGATCGAACGGCGCGTCGAGGAGGCGGCCGACGTCGTCCAGCTGGAGGGGATGATGGAACGGATGCCGAAGGAGATGTCCGGCGGGCAGCGACAGCGCGTCGCGATCGCTCGCGCCATCGTCCGGGAACCGGAAGTGTTCCTGATGGACGAGCCGCTGGCGAACCTCGACGCGGAGCTCCGGGTCCACATGCGAACCCAGCTCCAGCGGCTCCACCGCGAGCTCGACACGACGATCATCTACGTCACGCACGACCAGGCGCAGGCGATGACGATGTCCGACCGCATCGCCGTGATCAACGGCGGCGTGCTCCAGCAGGTGGCGCCGCCGCTGGAGTGCTACAACGAGCCGGCGAACCTGTTCGTCGCCGGCTTCATCGGCTCGCCCGCGATGAACTTCATCGAGGGCGAAGTCATCGACGGCGGCTTCGACTCCCAGTACGCGCAGATCGACTTCGACCCGGAGGCACACGGGGTCACGCCGGGACAGGACATCACCGTCGGCATCCGCCCCGAGGACGTGTTCCTGGAGGAGGACGCCCGGAAGGCGGCCTCGCCGACGAAGGCGTTCGACGCCGTGGTGGACGTCATCGAGCCGATGGGGAAGGAGGTCAACGCCTACCTGCTGTTCGACCGCGACGTCGAGGCGAGCGCCGAGGGGCGCGGTGAGGGGCAGCTCCTCATCAACCTCGCGCCCGACACGGACATCGCGGAGGGCGACGACATCCGGATCGTGATGGACCGCGAGAACGTCCATCTCTTCGACCGGGCGAGCGGCGACGCGATCACTCACTCGCTCGAGTAACCGACGCGGGCGATCGCTCGCGAGAGCGGGCGACGCGGGTCCCTTCTTCGACCGGTGCGCCGCGACGAGCGCAGCGATGCGGGCGTCTCCGAGCGGCGAGTTCCGGCGGTCGGCGGTCAGTCGACCGATTCGACCGTGATCCGGTGGGCCTCGACGGCCTCGACCATCGCGCCCCATCCGCCGATCTCGACGGGGCCGTCGGCGGTCTCGACGATGAGCCCGACCTGACCGCCGTAGCTGGCGACGGTCTCCGCGCCGACCGCGTCGTCACCGGCGACGATGACCTCGGAGAGGACCCCCTCGACGACGCGGTCCGCACCGCTCTCGGTGTCGGTCCCCTCGACCCGGAGCCTGACGCTCGCCCCGTCTCGGAGGAGCGGCGCGACGTCTCGGACGCAGTACCGGATGTCGATGTAGTCGATCGGCGGTTCGTCGTTGCGGGCCGTGTAGATCGGTTCCCACGTGTCCCACTGGGTCGTCAGGAAGTACCAGTGGAACACGTACGTGTGGGTGCGGTCGTCGACGAGGACGCCGTACTCGTTGGTCGAGCCGGCGTGCGGCGCAAAGCAGGTCTTCGTGCGGTCGACGATGACGACGAACGGCGAAGGGAGCCGGCGGTGGCGAGCCTCGGAGCAGACCTCGGCGAGCGCGTCCGGGTCCGGGAGATCGGCCGGGTCGCCGTGCGGCGTGTGGAGCGAGAGGTTGACGCGGACGCCGCGCTCGGTGGCGGCCTGGAGCGCCGGTCGAAGCCGCTCGAAGTGCTCGACGCCGAGCGAGACGTTCACCTGCGTCTCCGCCTCGCGGATGAACTCGTCGGCGTTCTTGATCACGGTCTCGAACCGCGTCACGATGCTGACGGTCGACTGCTCGACGGACGGCTCGTTCCAGCGGCGCTCGATCTCCTCGGTCGCCGCGGTGAACCGGCTCGCGCGCGTCCGGAGGTCGCCGGTGATCTCGTCGAGGTCGTTCGCGCGGGCGTACAGCGACTCCTGCTCGTACGTCTCGATGTAGCCGGCGCTCTCCAGGTCCCGGAGCACGTCGTAGATCCGCGGGTCCGGGACGCCGCTGGCGTCGGCGACGCGGGTCACCGGCGCCGCGCCGAGCTCGAGCACCGTGACGTAGGCGTCGGCCTGGTACGGCGAGAGGCCCGCGTCCTCCAGCGTCTCGGTGAGTTCGGCTCGGTCCATGTTCACCTCTGGACCTCGACGGAGCGGCGGTCCGCGGCGGAAGCACCGGTGCGGTCGCCCGCGATGCGGAGCGGAACGGACCGCCCGAACAGCGCGTCTCTCGATCGGTTTCGACCGGCGGGTCGGTTAGTCATGGTGTAGACTACCACGGGTATGGTAAAATGTTTTATTTCCGTGACGAGGCCCGGGGCGCCGCGCGGGCGACGATCCCCGAGGCGATCGACTGAAAAGCCTTTATTCGGTTCGTCGTGGAGAGAGCGTATGCACGAGACGTCCGGAGGCGACGGCGGGCACCCGCGGTCGCGGTGGACCAGAGATCAGGCCGCGTCCGTCGAGCGCCGACACGGGAACGTCGCGCCGCCGGCGGGGCCGCCGGAGATCGACCCGTTCCCGGACCTCCACGTGTGGGACACGTGGCTGCTCCGCGACCGGCACGGCGAGATCGCCGACGTCGACGGGTGGCGCCTCGCCTTCTCGCTGACGGCCCCGGCCGACCTCCTGCCCGGGAAGCGCCACGACGTGGCCGAGATCCGCTGTTTCTACTCGCGCGACGGCGAGACCTGGCACGACGCGGGGGCCGCGTTCGACGAGGGCGCGCTCGGCCAGCGCCAGTGGGCCGGCTCCGCGCTGTACGACGACGGCGACCTCTACCTCTACTACACCGCCGCCGGCGACGAGACCGCGGCGGAGATGACGTACACCCAGCGGATCGCGGTCGCCCACGGCGGGGCCGTGACCGCGTCGACCGAGGGGATCGAACTCTCGGGGCGGTGGACGCACGAGACGCTGTTGACGCCGGACGGCGACTGGTACGAGACCGAAGACGACTCGCGGGGGATGATCTATACCTTCCGCGATCCGTGGTTCTTCGAGGACCCGGCGACGGGCGAGACGCACCTCCTCTTCGAGGCGAACGCGCCGGCGCCGGAACGCGAGGGCGACGACCCGGAGACGACGGAGCGCCGCGAGTTCAACGGCTGCGTCGGCGTCGCCGTCTCCGAGTCCGGCGACCCGCTCTCGTGGGAGCTCCGGCCGCCGCTCCTCGACGCGGTGGAGGTGAACCAGGAGCTGGAGCGCCCCCACGTCGTCGTCGCTGACGGTCGCTACTACCTGTTCGTCTGTAGCCACGTCCACACGTTCGCGCCGGGCGTGACCGGACCCGACGCCCTGTACGGGTTCGTCGCGGACGCCTTCGAGGGGCCGTACCGCCCGCTCAACGGCTCCGGGCTCGTCGCCACCAACCCGCCTGACGCGCCGTTCCAAGCGTACTCGTGGATGGCGTTCGCCCACGACGAGGAGGTGCTGGTCCAGAGCTTCCTCAACTACTACGACTTCGCCGGCGACTCGCTCGACGCGATCGCAGAGTTGCCCGAGGCCGACCAGCGCGACCGGTTCGGCGGGACGCTCGCACCGACTCTCCGGCTGGCGGTCGACGGCGACCGGACCCGACTGCTCGGGACCCTCGACGCGTGGCGGATCCCGACGCCGGGCGAGCCGCTCCCGCCCGCGGACGGCTCTCGCCTTCCGACCGACGAGGCGCTCGGCGGCGACATCAGGGAGGGCGGCGCGGCCGGGAGCTACGCCGCGGCCCTCGGCGGAGCGAGCGGCGGTGAGGGTGTGAGCGAGGGCGACGAGAGCGACGACGCGGCCTGACCCGGTCAGTTCGGGCCGTCCGTCGGCATCGCCTCGCCCATCTCCCACGCCGAGAGCGAGGTGAGCGACGCCCGGCCGCCCTCGGCGACGACCGAGACGCCGACGGCCTCGTCGCGGGTCGGGTACACCCGGCTCGTCAGGCAGTGCCGGCCGTTCGCGTAGATTTCGACCACCGACCGGTCGAGGAAGATCCGCAGCGAGAGCGGCTCGTCGTGCGGCGGGACCGACATCGACTGGGCGTCGGCGAACGCGCGGTGGTCGCCGCTCGACGGCGCGCGGTCGACGGAGAGCGTCCCGTCGCGCTCGTAGCGGACGGGCGTGTGCTCGGCCCGGTCCGGCGTCTCGAACACCGACAGCTCGACGGCCTCCGCGTCGTCGAGCGCGATCTCGGCCTCGATCTCGATCGCGTCGCCGGCGACGTCGAGCCGCCGGCGGTCGTCGGGCGCGAGGTCGACCGTCTCGTCCGCGGCGAGCCGGTCGGTCCGGAGCTCGGCGACCTCGTCGGCCGGGCGCTGTCGGAGCCCGCCGTCGGGACCGGTGCCGATGACGCGGGGGAGCGAGAGCGCCCCCGACCAGCCGGCGTCCCACTGTCCGGCAACGTCGCGGGCCTCGGGGAGCCACCCCCACGTGAGCGTTCGGTCCGGTTCGTCGCCGCCGTCGCCCTCCCCGCCGCGTTTCTCCCCGCCGTCGCCGGTGTCGGTCAGCGACTGCGGCGCGTAGAAGTCGCCGTGGTCGAGCAGGCCCTCGCTCTCGACGACGAACTCGCCGTCCTCGACGTCGCCGAGGAAGTAGACGACGTTCTCGTAGTCGGAGACGTGGAGGAGCCGGCGGTCGCCCAGGTCCAGCAGTTCGGGGCACTCCCACACCGCGCCCGCGTCGGGGCCGCCGGTGAGCAGGGCGCCCTCGTAGGTCCACTCGGTAAGCGTCTCGCCGGTGTACAGCAGGGCCGCGCCCCCGCCGTCCGCGAGCCCGGTGCCGACGAGGTGGTGCCAGCGGCCGCCCTCGCGCCACACGTTGTGGTCGCGGAACTCGGCGCGCCAGTGTTCGGTCTCCAGCACGTCGAGGTCGGCCGGCGGCGACTCGATGACGGGGTTCCCGGCGTACTTCTCCCACGTCCGGAGCCCGGGGTCGTCGGTGGTCGCGAGACAGGGGAGCTGATCGCGGCCGTCGCCGCCCGTGTACAGCAGCGTCGGCGTCCCGTCGTCGTCGACGGCGCAGCCCGACCAACAGCCGTCGCGGTCGGGACCGCCGGGCGAGGGCGAGAGGGCGACCGGCTCGTCGGTCCACGTCACGAGGTCGTCGCTGACGGCGTGGCCCCAGTGGATGGTGTTGTGGAACGGACCGGCGGGGTTGTACTGGTAGAAGACGTGGTACCGGCCGTTCCACCGGATCAGTCCGTTGGGGTCGTTCAGCCAGTTCGCGGGCGCCGTGAGGTGGTACTTCGGCCGACCGCCGGGGCCGTCCTCGCCGGCGTCGTCGACCCGCTCTCGGAGGCGACGCATGTCGGCCGCGGTCGTCGGTCGGCCGGGCGTTCCGTCGTCCTCGGCGAGGCTCCGCAGGCACCCGGCGACGAGGCGGTCGCGCGTCTCCGCGAACCGCCCGGCCGCCGGGCCGTCGCCCGCCGGAGGCTCGGCGAACAGGACCGGTGCGCCCACGCCGAGCACCGCGCCGTCGCCGGCGGTCCACGACACGACGCTCACCTCGTCGGGGGCGTCGGCGTCGCCGCGAACGGTCGACGCGAGCACCTCGCCGCGCTCGGGGAGCACCCGCTCGTAGCGCACCGCGGGGACCGTGCCGCGGGCGCGGAGCGGGTGGCGGAGCCCGTCGAGCGACGCCAGCGCCGGGTGGTCGGCGTAGAGCGAACGCCACAGGACCCCGGTCGGTTCGGCCAGCGCCTCGTCGCCGACGCGGTCGGGCGGGACCGACTCGACGGAGAGGCGGTCGACGGAGGCCATCGCGCCGAGCGTCAGGAGGAGGCCGCCGCCGTCGGCGAGGAAGTCGTCGACGGCCCCCGCCGCCTCGGCGAGGGGGTCGACGTCGGGGTGCGGCGCCGCGCGGTGCCACCAGAGGACGTCGAACCGACGGACCGGGTCGTCGCGGTCGCCGACGCCCGGGCCGGGGTAGGAGCCGCCGAGCGACTCGTCGGCTTCCGGGTCGGCGACCGGCGAGTCGGCGGCGAGCGGTTCGGTCGCCGTGTCGGTCGCGATCGCCCGGCCGCCCTCGTCCGCGACGGCCGCGACCGCGTCGAAGGGGACGACGTCGACCGCGACGCCGTCTCGGGCGTCGAGCCACTCGAACGCGGCGCGCTGTTCGTCGGAGAGGTCCTCCGCGACGAGCACGCCGACGCGGAACCGCGACTGCGTCATAGGCGTACTCACTCGATACCGAGTCAAAACGGTGTCGTCCGCCGGGTCGGTCGGGTCGAGTCCGGCCCGAAGGTCGAGACGCCGGCGCGACGGCCGCGAGGAGCCAGCGCGAACGGTCGGCGAGGCGGCCGCGAAGCGGCGAAACCGCGGACGGCCCCGGGCCGTCGACTCCGGGCGGTGGACGTAACCGTAACCGACAACGCCGGGCGGGGACGCGCCGGCAGGGTTTTCACCGTGCGAACGGAACACAGCCCCATGAGCACCGAAACGGTCGACACTGGGAGCGACCCGGCGATCGAGGTAACCCCCGACGCCGCGTCGGAGGCGCTCTCCCTGCTGGAGGGGGAGGGACTCGACACCGAAGAGGCCGGCCTCCGGCTGTTCGTTCAGCAGGGCGGCTGCGCGGGCCTCTCGTACGGAATGCGGTTCGACACGGAGCCGGAAGACGACGACCTCGTCGTCGAGCACCACGGCCTCCGCGTGTTCGTCGACCCCGCGAGCCGGAACTACATCGGCGGGAGCAAACTCGACTACGAGCACGGCCTGCAGGCGGCCGGCTTCGAGGTGGAGAACCCGAACGTCGTCTCCGAGTGCGGCTGCGGCGAGTCCTTCCGGACGTAGCGGGGGTCGCCGTCGAGTCGCGCTTTTAACCCGATCCGCGCAGTAGTGACTTCCATGAGCCTCGACGCGTCGACGACCGGTGACGGCGAGCAGGTGTACATCGACCGGACGATGGTCGAACGGGGCGCCGAAGGCCCCTTCTACGTCGTCTTCGCCGACGCGGACGGGTCGGCCCGGTGGGGGTTCCGCTGCGGGAACTGCGACTCCTTCGACACCGCGATGGACACGATGGGGCGGATCCAGTGCACGGAGTGCGGTAACCTCCGGAAGCCCGACGAGTGGGACGCCGCCCACGAGTAGTCGAGGGAGAGAGGACGCCGCCCACGAGTAGTCGAGGGAGAGAGGACGCCGCCCACGAGTAGTCGAGGAAGGAAAGAAACCGCGTCTCGCGGGCCGGGCGCCGAGCGCGTCGCTGCGACGAACGACGGTGTGAGCGCCTCACGACGGAGCGAGTAACCGGATCGGCAGAATCGTGAGAAACTTTATCACGGATGCTGGCCAACGATGAGGTAGATGGCCACTGCGAGCATCCCACCGACGACGGAGGCCAGAGACGTTTTTCGCGAACTCGGGTACACCGTTTCCGAGGGCGGACAGGAGTTCGTCGCGGAACGGAAGTGGCGACGTGTGCTCGTGACGGTGTTGTGCATGGACGACGACGATCTGGGGCCGTATCTGGCCGACGGCGGCAACACGCCGCGACTCCGCTGTTTCGTCACGTGGCGCGACCGGGCCGGCGACCTCCGCGACCGCCTCGTCTCGAAGAAACCCCCGTACGACTGGGCCGTCATCGGCATCGACAGCGACGGCGAGGACTTCGCGGTGATGGAAGGCGCGCCGGGAAGCCCCTGAGTACGGCCGCGGTTCCGCCCGCCGGCGCTCCGCCGTCGGGCCGCGATCCCCAACGATTTTGCGTCGCTCCGCTGTGAGTTCGGGCATGGTCGAGGAGACGATACTTCCGAGCGACGCGAGCCGGGAGTGGTGGCGAGAGGCCGTCGTGTACGAGGTTTATCCGCAGAGCTTCAACGACAGCGACGGTGACGGGATCGGCGACCTACGGGGGGTCGAGGAGAAAGTCGACTACCTCGACGAGCTCGGCGTCGACGCCGTGTGGCTGACACCGATATACGACTCGCCGCACGCCGACAACGGCTACGACGTCCGCGACTACCGGTCGGTCCTCGACGAGTTCGGGACGATGGCCGACTTCGAGTCGCTCCTGTCGGCGCTCCACGGGCGGGACATCCGCGTCGTCCTCGACATCGTCCTCAACCACACCTCCGACGAGCACGAGTGGTTCCAGCGGTCGCGCCGGGAAGAGGACGGCTACGAGTCGTTCTACCACTGGGTCGACGGCGACCCGGACGAGCCGCCGAACAACTGGACGACCGGGTTCGGCGGCTCGGCGTGGACCTACGACGACGTGCGAGGCGCGTGGTACCTCCACCTCTTCGACGAGAAACAGCCGGACCTCAACTGGCGGAACCCAGCGGTTCGCGAGGCGATGCACGACGTCGTTCGCTTCTGGCTCGAGAAGGGCGTCGACGGCTTCCGACTGGACGTGTTCAACGTCATGTCGAAGCCCGAGGGGTACCCCGACGGCGACCCGGACGAGGGGTGGGTCGGGCTGGAGCACTTCGCCAACGGGCCGCGGATCCACGAGTACGTCCGCGGCCTCGACGAGGACGTCCTCTCCGAGTACGACGCGATGACGGTCGGCGAGGGGATGGACCTCTCGCCGCGCGAGGCCAAGCGGTACTGCGGGCCGTCCGGCGACGGGCTCAGCATGACGTATCACTACGGTCACACCTCGTTGGACGTCGGCGAGGACGGCTGGTGGGACGTCGTCGACTGGGAGGTCCCGGCGGTGCGGTCGGTCCTCAGCGACTGGGCGCGCGCGCTGGAACTGACCGACGCGTGGAACACGGTGTACCTCGGGACCCACGACACCCCGCGGATCGCCTCTCGGTTCGGCAACGACGACCGCTACCGCTACGAGTCCGCGACGCTCTTGGCGACGCTCCTGTTGACGCTGCCGGCGACGCCGTTCCTGTTCCAGGGCGACGAGATCGGGATGACGAACTACCCGTGGTCCGCCCGCGAGGAGATGCGCGACGCCGACGCGACCAGCCGCGTGGACGCCGCCCTCGAGTCGGGAGCGATCGACTCGTTCGCGGAGGCCGAGGACGTGGTGCGTTACCGGTCGCGCGACAACGCCCGCACGCCGGTACAGTGGACCGACGGCGAACACGCCGGCTTCACCGACGGCGAGCCGTGGATCCCGGTCAATCCCGACCGCGACCGCGTCAACGTCGCGGCCGACCGCGACCGCGACGACTCGATATTCCGCTTCTACAGCGACCTGATCGACGTCCGGGGCGACTCGGAGCCGCTCCGATACGGCGTCTACGACCTCCTGACAGACGACCACCCGCGCGTCTGGGCGTACACCCGCCGGACCGGCGACGAGTCGGTCTTGGTCGCGGTGAACTGGGCCGGTCGAACGTCGCGGGTCGACCTCGACTCCGCGGGGGCGGTCGAGTCGGTGGTGGCGTGTAACTACCGCGACCCGGGGACCGACCTCGGCTCCGTCGCCCTACGGCCGTACGAGGCGCGGGTGTACCGGCTGGCGTAGTCGCTCCGGACCGAACGTATAATAGCTCACGCGCTGATGACACTTTCACCGGGCGCGCGAGGCCGTGCGCCGGGGCAGAACACGGTGAGCACACATGGTATTTAAGAAGATCACGCTGATCGGAACGAGCGAAGAGAGCTTCGACGCGGCCGCCGACGACGCGATCGACCGCGCCGAAGACACCCTAGAGAACGTCTACTGGGCGGAGGTACAGGAGTTCGGCGTCGAACTCCAGAGCGAGGCCGACCGGGAGTATCAGGCCGAAGTCGAGGTCGCGTTCGAGCTGTCCGACTGAGAGCGGCCGGTGGCGCCGGTCGAGCGACGACCGCGATCGGTTCGGCCGCCAACGGTTTTTCCTGGGACGCCGTCGAACGGCAGACCGTGATGATCGATAGACGAGCCGTGCTGCGCGGAGCCGAGGCCGCGGGCGTCGTCGGGCTCACCGGCTGTTCGAGTCGCCTCGTCGATCGACCGTCGTTGACCCTGAGCGCCGAGAACTACCGGGAGGAGGCGGTCGACCTGCTGCTCGAAGTGGTACGCTCGGACGCCGCGGACCGGAGCGAGGCCCTCGTCTACCGGGACCGCGTCCGGCTCGCGCCCGGTGCCGTCGGGGACGAGGCGTGGCGCGCCGACGGCGTCGCGCCGGCCCGCCCGTACCGGATCGAGGCCGAGGTCCGGAGCGGGCTCGAGGCGAGCCACTACCACTACGTGCCGGACTGCGCCGACGGCGACTCGCCGTACCGACCCCGCGTCAACCTCGTTCTCAACGAGGAGCCGGGGGTCTCGTTCGGGCAGACGACCTGCTCCGGCGAGGTCGCGAGCGCGCCGTGACGGCGGGTCGCGTCGGAGGCGCGGCCCGGCAGCCGGACGGCTCGACCGGCGCCCGGCGTGTGACCGATCGCCGGGGCGAACACCTATTTATCCGACCGCCACCACGGACCGCCAATGACTGCGTCACTCGCGCCGGCGGAGCCCGAGGTCAGGGAGTTCGAGGCCACGGTCGAATCGGTCGACGGCCGCGAGGTGGTCCTCGACGAGACGTACTTCTACGCCGAGTCCGGCGGCCAGCCGGCGGACAGGGGAACGATCGACGGCACCCTCGTCGAGGACGTGGTCGAGCGCGACGGCCGGGTCGTTCACGTCCTCGGCGAGGAGCCGGCGGGGTCGCTCTCGGTCGGCGAATCCGTGTCGGGGATCGTCGACGGTGCGTTCCGGACGTACTGCGCCCGGGCGCACACCGCGTCGCACGTGCTCTACGGGGCCGCGCGCCGGACCTGCGAGGACCTCGGCTACGCCGGTTTCGACATCTCGCCGGAGAAGGTCCGCGTCGACCTGACGACGGCGGCGCCGCTGGACGACGGCGACCTCGTCGAACTGGAGCGGCTCGCCAACCGAGCCGTGTGGGACTCGCTACCCGTCTCGTGGGAGACCCTGCCCGAGGACGAGGCCCGCGCGCTCGACGGCATCGCGTTCAACACGAAGACCGAGGAGGGGGCGATGAGCGGCGACGAGGCGGTCCGCGTCGTGACGGTCGGCGGGGACGGCGAGGGAACCGCGGTCGGCGACGGGCGAGGCCCCGCGTCGACGTGGGACGTCGCGGCCTGCGGCGGCACCCACGTCCGGAACACGAGCGACATCGGCCCGATATCGGTGCTCGACCGCTCGAACCCCGGCGAGGGGGTCACCCGCGTCGAGTTCGCCGTCGGGCCGACCGCGATCGACCACGACGCCGCCGTCCACGGGGCCGCGCTCGACGCCGCGACGAGCCTCGACGCGCGGGTCGGCGACCTGCCCGACGCCGTCGACCGCCTCCGCGAGGAGGTCGACCGGCTGGAAGGGGAGCTCCGAGACGCCCGCGCCGACCTGCTCGCCGCCCGGCTCGCCGAGTTCCCGACGGCGGCGGTCGACGGGTCGACGTGGGCGATAGGGACGGTCGACGGCGCCGATCCGAACGACCTCCGCGGGCCGGCGAACGACTTCCTCGCCGGCGACGACGCCCCGGACGCGCTCGCGGCGGTCGGCGCGGGCGGGGCGCCGTTCGTGGTCGTGGCGGTCGCGGACGGGGCCGCGGGCGGGGACGGCCCCGACGCCGGCGCGACCGTGAGCGCGGTCACCGACGAGTTCGGCGGCGGGGGCGGCGGCGGCCCGACGTTCGCGCAGGGCGGCGGCCTCGACGCCGACCCCGACGCCGTCGTCGCCTGGCTTCGCGACCGATGACCGGGAAGCTCGGACCCGACGCGCTCGCGGCGGTCCTCGCGGCGACCGGCGCCGACGACGCCGCGGTCGAGACGGGCGCGGCGTACGGCGAGGACGCGGCCGCGATCGACCTCTCCGGCGCGGCGTCGACGCTGGTCGTCGCCGCGGACCCGCTGTCGCTGGCGGCCGACGCCGTGGGGCGGCTGGCGGTGCACGTCGCCTGCAACGACGTGGCCGCGAGCGGCGCGGACCCGCGATGGCTCACGCACACCCTCTTCCTGCCCGACGACGACCCGGAGCGCCTGGAGACCGTCGCGGAGCAGGTTGACGCGACCGCGAGCGACCTCGGCGTCGCTATCGTCGGCGGCCACACGGAGGTGTTGCCGTCGCTGGAGCGCCCGCTCTGCTCGATGACCGCGCTCGGGACCACGGACCGGTTCGTGTCGAGCGGCGGCGCCGAGCCCGGCGACCGGCTCCTCCTCACGAAGGGCGCCGGGATCGAGGCGACCGCGATCCTCGCGACGGACTTCCGCGACGAGTGCGCCGAGGCGGGGGTGGCGGCCGAGACGCTCGATTCGGCCGCCGCGTTCATCGAGGAGGTGAGCGTCGTCGGCGACGCGGCCGCGGTGCGCGACGCCGCGACCGCCATGCACGACCCGACCGAGGGCGGGCTGCTGACAGCGCTCGTCGAGACCGCGAGCGCGAGCGAGACGGTCCTCTCGGTCGAGCGCGAGCGGGTCCCGGTTCGACCCGAAACGCGGGCCTGCTGTGACGCGGTCGGCGTCGACCCGCTCGCGACGTTCGGCTCGGGGGCACTGCTGGCGGCGGTCCCCCCGGAACGCGTGGACGAGGCGACGGACGCGCTGGACGCGGCCGGGATCGATTCCGGCGTGATCGGCGAGGTGCGGGCGCCGGACGACGGCGGCGAAGGCGGCGACGGCGGGGGTAGCGGTGGACATGAGAGCGTGGCGGGGAGCGTCCTGCTCGACGGCGAGCGGATCGAGGAACCCCCGCGCGACGAGCTGTACCCGTTCTGGGAGCGCGAGTAGCGCCCACCCCCCGATCGCGCACCTTTTTCCGTGTGAGATCGAACGCTGAGCCATGACTGGCGCACGCGTCGGCTCGGCGCTCACCGACGAGCAGGAGGCGATCCGCGAACTGGTCCGGGAGTTCGCGGTCGAGGAGCTCCGGCCCGGGGCCGGCGAGGCCGACGAGACCGAGTCGTTCCCGGAGGACGCCTGGGACGGGCTCGCGGAGCTCGGGCTGACGGGCCTGACCGTCCCGGAGGCGTACGGCGGCTTCGACGCCGACGAGACGACCTACGCGGTCGTCAACGAGGCGCTGGCGTACGGCCACCTCGCGGTCGCGACCGCGCTCTCCGTCCACTGCCTCGCCACGTCCTGTATCGCCGAGTTCGGCACCGAGGCCCAGCGGGAGCGGTGGCTCCCCGAGATGGCGGCCGAGGGCCGACCGGTCGGGATGTTCTGCCTCTCCGAGCCGCACGCCGGCTCGAATCCGGCGGGGATGTCGACGACCGCCGAGTACGACCCCGAGACCGACGAGTACGTCCTCAACGGCGAGAAGCAGTGGATCACGAACGGCGAGCGGGGCGGGGTGGCCGTCGTCTTCGCGAAGGCCGTCCGCCCAGACGCCGAGGCGGACCCGAGCGACGGTCGCGGGTCGATCACGCAGTTCCTCGTCCCGGCCGACGCCGAGGGGTTCGCGGTCGGCAAGAAGGAGGAGAAGCTCGGGCTCCGCGCCTCCGACACGACCGGGATCAGCTTCGACGACTGCCGAGTCCCGGCGGAGAACCGGCTCACCGAGGAGGGGAAGGGGCTCTCGGCGGCCCTCCGGACGCTGACCGGCGGGCGGATCGGGATCGCGGCGCAGGCGGTCGGCGTCGCGCAGGCCGCGCTCGACGAGGCGAAGTCGTACGCCGCCGAGCGCGAGCAGTTCGGGAGGCCGATCGCCGAGATACAGACGATCCGGCACAAGTTCGCGGAGATGGCGACGGACGTCTCCGCGGCCCGCCTGCTCGTCCGCGAGGCGTGCCGACAGGCCGAGGCGGGCGAGGACAACAGCGTCGCGGCCTCCAAGGCGAAGTACCGCGCCAGCGAGGCGGCGATGTCGGTGACCAACGAGGCCGTGCAGATCCACGGCGGCTACGGCTACACGACCGACTTCGACGTGGAGCGGCTCTACCGGGACGCGAAGATCACGGAGATCTACGAGGGGACGACGGAGATCCAGAAGACCATTATCGCTCGGGGGGTGTTGGGCGAGCAATGAGCGACGCCGGACCCGACGGCGCCGTCGAAGGCGACGTCGCGGAGGAACTCGCGAAGTACGACGCGGTCGTCTACGACCTCGACGGGACCCTCGTCGAGCTCGCGGTCGACTGGGGGACGGTGGCGTCCTCCGTGCTCGACGTGTACAGGGATCACGGGGTCGAGCCGCCGACGAAGGAGCTCTGGGCGCTGCTGGAGGCGGCCGACGAGCACGGGATCGGAGACGCGGTAGAGGAAGCGATCGCGCTCCACGAGCGGTCGGGCGCGCGGGACTCGGCGCTCCTCGCGCTCGGAGCCCGGCTGATCGAGTCGAGCGACGAGTCGGAGCGCGCGCCGCCCGCCGGCGTCTGCTCGCTCAACTGCGAGTCGGCGTGCCGGATCGCCGTCGAGACGCACGGCCTCGGGGACGCGATCGAGTCGGACGCCATCGTCGGCCGCGACACCGTCGAGACGCACAAGCCGGAGCCGGAGTCGCTGCTCGCGGCGGTCGACCGCCTCGGTGCGGCGCCCGGAAACGCGCTCTTCGTCGGCGACTCGCCCCGGGACGCGGCGGCGGCGGAGCGCGCCGGCGTCGCGTACGCGTGGGTGTCGGACCTGGTATAACCCGGGCTACTCCGACCGACCCGCTCGCTCGTCGTCGGGGTCCCTTCCCTCCGCGGCGTCGCGATCGGCGTCGGCCGGGGCGGTGCCGTCGGCGGCGTCAACTGGAGCAGTCCCGTCGTCGGTGTCGAGGGCGTCAGCTCCGTCCCGCCCGCTGTTCCCGCTCTCTCGGTCGCTGTTCCCGCTCTCGGCGCCGTCGACCCCGCCGTCGCCGGCGTCGGTGCGGCGCGCGTAGAGCGCGACGCCGACGGCGGTGAGGAACCATATCGGCGCGCCGACGCGGACCGCGAAGGCGGCGCGGGCCCCCCACGATTCGAGGGGGACGAACGCGGACAGGACCGCGACGACCGGGGCGCCGACGAGGATCGTGAGCACGAACGTCGTCTGCATCACCCAGCCGTAGTCGATCCCCTCGAACTCGGCCCGCTCGACAGGTTGCACGACCGCGTCTCGGGCGCCGAGGGGCAAATCGGTGGCGGTCGCGGCGCGGCGGGCGGCGACGGGTTCGATTTTCCGGATTCCGGCGATTTTAACCGGTCGCACGGGTGTGTTCGGGTATGACAACGACTCGGGGACTCCGGGACCGCGAGGCGCCGATCACGATGCTGACCGCGTACGACGCCCCGACTGCGGCGGTCGTCGACGAGGCGGGAATCGACGTCATTCTCGTCGGCGACAGCATGGGCAACGCCGTCCTGGGATACGACTCCACGCTCCCCGTGACGCTCGACGAGGTCGCGAGCCGGACCGCGGCGGTCGCGCGGGCGACCGACGACGCCCTCGTCGTCGCCGACATGCCGTTCCTCTCGTTCGGCGTCGACGAGGCCGAGTCCGTGCGAAACGCCGGGCGACTTTTAAAGGAGGCCGACGCCGACGCGGTGAAGATCGAGAGCGGTCCCCACACCGTCGAGACCACGCGCCGCATGACCGAGGTCGGGATCCCCGTGATGGCGCATCTCGGCTTGACGCCCCAACACGTCAACCGGCTGGGCGGGTACGCCCGGCAGGGAACGGACCAGGACGCCGCCGAGGAGATAATCGAACTCGCGGGAGCACACGCGGAGGCCGGCGCGTTCGCGCTCGTCTTGGAACACGTCCCCGCGAACCTCGCGGGCGCCGTCACCGAGGCGCTCGACGTCCCCACCATCGGGATCGGCGCGGGCCCCGACTGCGACGGACAGGTGCTCGTGATCAACGACGCGGTCGGGCTCGGCGACTGGTCGCCGCCCTTCTCCCGGCAGTTCGGCGACGTGCGCGGCGAGATGCTCGACGCGGTCGCGGCGTACCGCGAGGCCGTCGAGAGCGGGGCGTTCCCGGCCGACGAGCACTCGCACGTCGAGGAGGACCTCGGCGACCTGTACTGAGCCGGCTCGGGCGACCGAACGCGGCGGAAACTCGCCGCCCCCGGCGTGGGGTATATACGCGCGAGCGGCCTATTCTGCGACGTGACAACCCGGACCATCCGCGCCCGCGACCGGCCGGTGTTCGGCGTCGACGTGCAGAGCGGCGACGTTCGCGGCGACGACCCCTCCTACGCCCTCGTCATCCTGGACCCCGTCGACGAGGACGACCCGGACGCCCCGGACGTCGACGGCCCGGTGGCTCGGGTGACCCGCGACGTGGTGTCGTTCCGGAAGCTCTGCCGGCTGATCGACGACCGCGAGCCGCTGTACGTCGCCACCGACAACGCCTACGAGCTGG
>Ga0102939_1000375_pt1 | contig 16579 bp, 14 predicted proteins | sample SalPon2_B_H2O_MG_FD_78214 | JGI IMG/M metagenome (GOLD analysis project Ga0102939, IMG submission 78214) | Salt pond water microbial communities from South San Francisco under conditions of wetland restoration - Salt Pond MetaG R2_B_H2O_MG | ecosystem: Environmental > Aquatic > Non-marine Saline... | reverse complement strand
TCGACGAGGTGCTCGCCTCCTCGGTGCGGCTGTTCGCGCGTCCCGACGTCGTCGACGACCCGAAGGTCGGGCAGGTCCGCACCGCCTTCGAGTCCGTGCTCGCGGGCGACGGCCGGCGCTACCTGATGATGAACGCCCCGAAGAAGCGGCTCGACGACGTCAAGGACGTGATCCCCGGGCTCGGCGGCCCGACCGTGATGGACGTCGAGGCCGACGAGAACGGGAACGGGATGGTCGCGGTCCACGCCGTCGTCGAGGAGCGGGACGTGTTCGAGACGATATCGGAGCTGAAAGCCGTCGGCGCGAGCGGCATCCTCGTCACCGAGATCGAACGGCTGGTGGAGTAGCCGGAGTTCAGCCGTCGGCGGCCTCGATCAGCGCCTGCTTCTCCGCGCGTGTGAGCGACTTGATCGCGTGTTCGCGCGACATCGCCGCGGAGCGCGAGCCGAACGACTCGACGTGCCGGAGCGTCACCGGGGTCCGGCCCCGCGTGTACTTCGCGCCCTCGCCGGCGTCGTGCTCGGCGACGCGCCGCTCGACGTCGGTGGTGTACCCGGTGTAGAGCGTTCCGTCGGCGCACTCGATCACGTACACGTGGTGACGCGGCTCTCGGCTCGGCACGGCCCCGGATCGGCGAGGCTCCGAGGAATAGCTACCGGTCGACGCGCTGCTGGGGGCGTCCGGTCGCGCCGGCGTGGCGGGGTCGGGCCGGCCGGCCGCTCGGCGGAGTCGGTCGGGTCAGTCCCCCGTGCGAGTGCGCTCCCGAGAGACCTCGGCGATCCCGGCGTTCGCGGAGCAGTCCGGACAGGCGTTCAGGTCGCCGTGCTCGTCCGCGAAGACGCGTGCGAAGCGGTCCGAGACGTGCGACCCGCAGTGGTCACAGCGTGGCATGAGACGCCGGCGTGCACCGGCGAATATTCATTGGGATTCAACGAACAAATACCCTTTCTCGACCGGTGTAGCGGCCGGAAAACGCGTATAAACAGCCGTCATTCGGAGGGCGTCAGATCCGGGGGCGCCCGCACCGCGCCGGGGCGACGCTCAGTCGCGCCGCGCCGCGTCGACGGCGCGGGCGATCAGCCCCGCCTGCGCGCCGGCGACGAACCCGGCGTCGACGTTCACCGTCGTGAGCACCGAGCAGGACTGGAGCGCGCCGTGGAGCGCGGCGGCGCCCTCGCCGCCGGCGCCGTAGCCGGTCGAGACCGGGAGCGCGATCACCGGCGCCGCGACGAGCCCGGCGACGACCGTCGGGAGCGCGCCCTCGCGCCCCGCGGCGACGACGACGACGTCGGCCTCGCGGATCCGGTCGCGCTGGTCCAGGATCCGGTCGAGGTTCGCGACGCCGACGTCGTCGACGCGGTCGATCGCGGCGCCGATCTCGCCCGCGACCACCGCCGCCTCGCCGGCGACCGCCGCGTCCGCGGTGCCGGCCGCGACGATCGCGACCGCGGCGTCGAGCGCGGGCGGGTCGAAGTCGGCCGCGTGGACCACGACCGTCCCGGCCCGTTCGTCGTGGTCGACGGTCGGGTCGAGCGACTCCGCGGTGTCGAGGTCGAGGTCGGCCATCGCCGTCCGGATCGCCGCCGCGTCCTCGCCGTCGGTCCGAGTGACGAGCGCCCGCCCGGTGGTCTCGACCGCCGTCGCCGCCAGCGCCGCGACCTCGGCCGGCGTCTTTCCCTCCGCGAGGATCGCCTCGGGGATCCCCCGGCGGTGCTCCCTGGCGGCGTCGAACCGACCGGTCGCCGTCGTCGCGTAGCCCGCGAGCCGCGATTCCGCCTCCGTAACGCCGATGTCGCCGGCGGCGAGCGCCTTGAGCGTGTCGCGCATGCGACCCCGTCGGGGGCGGAGGGGGTCGAACTTATCGGTCCGGCGCGGACGACGAGTCCGACCGCGTCCGCGGAGGCGGAGTCGGCCCGCGACCGCGGCGAGACCGAGAGATTCCGCTCGTTTCCGTCGGTGGCGGTCCCGGTCGCCGGCAGTTCTCACAAAGTATATAAGTGTGTGTTTTGTCGACCCCGCGCGAACGGGCCGCAGGAAGCCCCTCGCGGGCGAATTCAGGAACTCTTATTAACTGTCGACGGATATCACCGATCGCATGGCAGACCTTATTGTCAAAGCGGCCGTCAAGGAAGCCCTGGACGACAAGAACGTTGCTTCGGACTTCTACGACGCGCTGGACGACGAAGTGGACGAGCTGCTCGAAGACGCCGCGCGCCGCGCCGAGGCCAACGACCGGAAGACGGTCCAGCCGCGCGACCTCTAAGGCGGACGCGACTTTCGACCCGATTTTTTTATCGCGACTGAGCCGACGAGCGACGCGTATGTCCGTCCCGGCAGCGACGCGCCCCGCCGCCCTCGGTCGATCCCCGAGTTCGGTCAGCGCGTGAGCACCCGAACCGCCGACGCCGTCCCGACGTGGACCTCGTCGGCGAGGCCGACGAAGAGCCCGTGTTCGACGACGCCCGGGGCCTCGGAGAGCGTCGTCGCGAGCCGCGCCGGCGCCGATATCTCGCCGAACGCGCAGTCGAGGACCACGTTCCCGTTGTCGGTGACGACCGGCCCGTCCTTCCGTTCCGCGCGGCGGAGGGTCGGCTCGCCGCCCGCCGCGCGAACCGCCTCGGCGACGACGGATCGCCCGGCCGGCAGGACCTCGACGGGGACGGACCGGTCGAGGACGGGGCTCTCCTTCGAGGGGTCGGCGACCACGAGGAAGCGGTCGGCCGCGGCGTCGACCAGCTTCTCGCGGGCGTGGGCGGCGCCGCCGCCCTTGATCAGGGGCCCCGGGCTCGGCTCGTCGCCGCGACCGACCGCGACCTGGTCCGCCCCGTCGATGGCGACGTCGATCCCGGGCGCGTCGGGGCCGACCGCCTCGTCGAGGTCGAGCAGGGGGACGCCGGCGTCGGCGGCGAGTTCGCGGCTGGCGAACGAGGTCGGGACGCCGCGCACGTCCAGCCCGGCGTCGACCCGCTCGCCCAGCCGTCGGATCGCGTGCGCCGCGGTCGAGCCGGTCCCGAGGCCGACGACGTCGCCGTCGTCGACCGTCGCCGCCGCCGACTCGCCGGCGCGTCGCTTCGCCGCGTCGCCGCCGCCGCTCGTTTTCATACCGTGCACTGGACGGGGCGGATTGAAAAGGCGTCGGCGGCGTCACTCCAACCGGTCCAGCACCGCCTCCGCCTCGTACGCCAGCGAGAGCTCGCGGGAGCGACCGCGTCCCTCCACGTCGGCGTACTCGGCCTCGATCACGCCGAGCTGGTCGAGCTTGTTGATGATCTCGGAGTAACGGGTGTAGCCGAGGTCCGTCTCGTCGCGGAACGCCTCGTACACGGTGCCGGCGCGCTCGCCGTCGTTCTCGGCGAGGACGCGGACGAGGGCGCGCTCGGACTCGGAGAGCCCGCGGAGCGAGCGCGAGAGGTGGACGTGCTTGGACTTGTCGTACGCCGACTCCACGTCCTCCTCGGCGATCGTCTTCGAGGCCCGCATCTCCGCGTTCAGCCCGGCGCGACGGAGCAGGTCGATCCCCACGCGGAGGTCGCCGCTCTCTGCCGTGCGGTCGGCGACGCGCTCCAACTCCGCGTCGCCGATGACGCCGTCGTGGAACCCGCGCCTCGCGCGCTCGAAGAGGATGTCGTAGATCTCGGTGGCGTCGTAGACGGGGAAGTACACCTCCTCGGGCCGAAACACGGACTGCACGCGGGTGTCGAGGTCGTCGATCACGTCGAGACCCAGGTCCGAGGAGACGACGATGACGCCGATCTTCGCGCCCGAGTGCGCCTCGTGGGCGCGGAGGAGCGAGTAGAGGGTGTCAGAGGCCTCGTTCTCGTAGAAGAGGTAGTTCACGTCGTCGAGCGCGACGACGAGCACGTCGTCCTCCTCGACGAGCCGGTCGGTGATCTGGCCGAACAGCTTTTTAAATGAGATGCCGGAAGAGGGGGGTTCGTAGTCGAAGATGCCCTCGAACAGGCGCGAGAAGACGGCGTAGCGCGTCGAGTCGACCTGGCAGTTGACGCGCACCGTCCGGACGTCTGTTCGAGCGCCGAGTTCGCCGAACAGCTTCTGGACCGCGGTGGTCTTCCCCGTGCCGGGCGGGCCGCGCACCATCGTGTTGAGCGGGCGGGAGCCGCGCACCGCGGGCCGGAGCGCGTACTTCAGGCTCTCCAGCTGGCTCTCCCGGTGGCGGAACGTCTCGGGGACGTGATCGATCTCGAACACCGACTCGTCGCGGAACACCGACTCGTCCCACGAGAGCATGTCGCCGCCGGCGTCCCCGGTCATGTGCAAACCACGACAGGCCGTCCACTTAACCGTTGCCCGCAGGCGGAGTGAAACTGAAACTTGTCCGTTCCGGCGCTCACGTTCCGCGCATCGCCGACCGGGCGTTCACTCTCGGGACGGTGTGATCGCGGCGACCGGGCCGTCCCTCACGCCCGTTCGAGCACCAACACGTGCCGGGTGAGCGACCGGTGGACGCGGCGCTCGAAGGCGGCGTCGACCGCCCAGCCCGCGGCGCGAGCCGGGGCGCGCCAGTCGCGGTCGGCGACGACGACGGCGCGGGGCGCAACCCGGGCGGCCTCCGCGAGCGCGCCCGAGACGAGGTCCGCGAGCTCGTGGGTGGCGATCTTCGACTGCCGGCCGTACGGCGCGTCGAAGGCGACGCCGTCGACCGCGTCGTCGCGGAGCGGGAGGGCCGTGGCGTCGCCGCGGGCGACGTGCCAGTTCGGGCCCGCGGGGAGGCCGTCGACGTACTCGCGGAGGTTCCTCCGCGTCCCGCGGACCATCTTGCGCTGGGCGTCGCAGGCGACGACGTCGGCGCCGACGAGGCCGGCTTCGAGGGGGAGGCCGCCGGTGCCGCACATCGGGTCGAGCAGGGTCCGGCCGGGCGCGGCGCCGGCGAGGTTGGCGTACGCGCGGGCGTCGGCCGGCGCCATGCTCCCGGGCTGGAAGAACGGGCGGTCGGTCGGCTTCGGGGCGAAGTCGCGGTCGGCCTCGGCGGCGACCCAGCCGAGCGCGCAGACGGACGCGTCGCCGCCGTCGGCGCCGGGGACCGCGTCGTGGACGGCGCGCTCGCCGGCGGCGAACAGCGCGCGAAGGACGTGGTCGGGGTCGTTGAGGTCGACGTCGAACCCGCGGTCGACGAGGGCGCCCCCGAGGGCGCGCTCGGCGTCGGTCGTCGAGACGGTCGCGGTGTTCCGGACGTTGCGGGCGCGCACGGCGACCGTGCCCGAACGGTCGAGCGGGGCCGCGTCGAGCGCGGCGGCGGCGGCGTCGACGTCGGCGTCCGTGCGGGCGACCGCCTCGTGGGCGGCGCGGGTGTACGCGAGCCGGCGGACCGCGGCGCGGTCGGTGGCCGCAACGGAACGGTCGGTCGGCGTCGCGTCGCGGCGGTCGGTCGTCGCCGCCGGGTCGCGGCCGAGGCCGACGCTGCCGGCGCTCGCTATTCCGGGCGCGAGGAGTTCGACGCCGGTCGCCGCGGTGGCGGCCTCGCGGGCGGCGAACGCGTCGGTCTCTCCGGCGAGTTCGAGCCAGTACACGCCCCGAAATCGAGCGTCCGCTCGCAAGAGCGTAGCGGTTCCGACCACGCACCTTTTTAAGTATTTAAGGCGACTGTTCGGGTAGAGATGGGCGATCCGAAGGAGACGATCACGATAGAAAACGTCGTTGCCTCGACGGGGATCGGGCAGGAGCTCGACCTCCAGAGCGTCGCGATGGACCTCGAAGGCGCCGATTACGACCCCGAGCAGTTCCCCGGGCTCGTCTACCGCACCACGGACCCGAAGTCCGCCGCGCTGATCTTCCGCTCCGGGAAGATCGTCTGCACGGGCGCGAACTCCATCGACGCCGTCCACGAGAGTCTCGCCGTCGTGTTCGACGAGCTCCGCGCGCTCAACATCCCGATCGACGACCCCGAGATCACGGTCCAGAACATCGTCACCTCCGCCGATCTCGGCGAGAGCCTCAACCTCAACGCGATCGCGATCGGGCTCGGACTCGAACACATCGAGTACGAGCCGGAGCAGTTCCCCGGACTCGTCTACCGGCTCGACGAGCCGGACGTGGTGGCCCTGCTGTTCGGCAGCGGGAAGCTCGTCGTCACGGGCGGGACGAGCCCCGACGACGCGGCGGCCGCCGTCGACGTGATCGTCGATGAGCTGGACGGTCTCGGACTGCTCGCCTGAACGCGGTCTCGCCCGGCCCGATCCCGGGACCACTTTTACCCGCGGCCCCCTACACCGACCATGCTCTTACAGACGGTGACGCCGGTCACGGTGTTGGGGACGACGCTCCTGTTCGCGCTGTTCCTCTCTGTGACCGCCCACCTCGCCGCCCGAAACGTCCTCGGCGACGTCGACCCGCGCCGCGCCCTCTACGTCGGGCCGCTCCCCGCGGTAATCGGCGTCGTCGGCGGGACGTTCGCCGTCTCCGAGGCGCTGCTCCTCCCGGCCGCCCTCCTCGTCGACGGGGTGATGATCGCGTGGAGCTACGATCAGCCGAGGCGAATCGTGGTCGGGATGACGCTGATCCACGCCGTGATCACGACGCTGCTCGTGATCGTGCTGTTCGGGGTGTCGCTGCTGATCTCGACGATGCCCGGGTAGCCGGCGGAGGGGGCGACGACGGTCGGTCCCGCCTCAGGGCTCCGGCGGCGGCCCGTCGTACGCGTCGTGGTCGCCGTAGAAGTTCAGCATCGCGAACTTCAGCTTCGCGGGGTCGATATCGATCAGTTCCTCGCGCTCTTCCGGGGGGAACGCGCCCCGGACGGAGTACTTCCCCATGTCCGCCGACGTGTACCGTCGGTCGGCGAGGATCCGGACCCCGAAGTCGTCGGGGCCGCGGACGACGCGCCCGAGCGCCTGGCGCGTCTTGCGGATCGTCGGGATCTCGACGGCGTACGTCCACCCGGGCTCGCGGGCGCGGTCGCGGTCGGCGAACGCCCGGTCGTAGGCGTCCTGCACCGCCTCCATCCGGTCGGAGAGGTGCGGGTACGGGACGCCGACGACCACCACGGTGCGGGCGTCGTCGCCGTCGAAGCTCACGCCCTCCGCGAGCGTGCCCCACAGCGAGGTGAACAGCGTGGCGCCGTCGCTCTCGACGAACTTCCTGCGCAGGTCCTCCTCGTTCTCGCCGGGGCCGTCGAGGTAGAGGGCGCCGAGGTCGGCGCCCGCGAGCCCCCCGAGTCGCTCGTGGTACCGCTCGGCCTCCGCGTACGAGGGGAAGAAGGCGAGCGTGTTGCCCGGAGTGAAGCGGATGGCGTCGCGAAGCACCGAGGACACGGCTTCCTGCGTCTCCGGGTCGTTGCGCTCGGAGGCGAACAGCGGCGGGGTGTCGACCGCGAACGTCCGGCGGTTCGACTCGGGGTACCCCATCTCATAGGCGAGCGACGCGGCGTCCGTCAGGCCGAGCACGTCCTCGGTGACGTCGAAGGGGCGGAGCGTGGCGCTCATCAGCACCGAGGCGGCGACCTCGTCGAACAGCGCCTCGGTCACCCGACGGGGGATACAGGTGTACAGCTCCGCGCGGCCGTACACCTCGTCGGTGGCGCCGTCGCGGCGCACGGAGACGACCGGGTACTGGCCGAGTTCGGTCCCCTCCTCCATCCACGTTGAGACGAACCGGGCGACCTGGAGCGTCTGGCACTCGGTCCGGGTCGTCGCCTCGCCGTCGCGGTAGCGTCGCTCGTACTCCTCGTCCAACGCCTGCCCGAGCTTGGCGGCGAGCTCCGTCTCGGTGTCGATCCCGTTCCCCTCGTAGTTGCGGAGGAACACGAGCGTGAGGTCGTCTCGCCGGTCGTCGTTGGCGATGGAGAGGTCCTCCCAGTTCTCGCCGACCGACTCGCGGGCGCCGAACCCGAGCGCCTCGTCGCACGTCTCGACCAGGGCGTCGCGGAAGGCGCGGACGACGTTCTCGGCCGCGTCCGCGCGGGAGTCGTCGCTGTCCGCGAGCTCCTCGACCGCGGCGTCGAGCGTGGTCTCCGTGAGGGTGCGGGTGGCGTGGTCGCGGGCGGCGTCCTCGACGTTGTGCGCCTCGTCGAAGACGGTGAGTATCTCCGAGGGGTCGCGGTCGATCCACCGGAAGAACTGCTCGCGGATGTTCGGGTCGAGCAGGTGGTGGTAGTTGCAGACGACGAGGTCGACCCCCTCCATTCCCTCCTTGAGCAGTTCGTAGCCGCAGAGCTCGCGCTCGTCCGCGTACGCGTACACGTCTTCCGGGGTGCGGACGTCCTCGAACAGCCAGCCGAAGAACTCGTCGGTGTCCTCGACGAGGTTGTTCCGGTAGTGCGCGCAGACGTTCGCGGTCTCGTACTCGTCGACCTCGGCCTCCAGCTCGTCGAGCTCGTCCATGATGGACTCGCGGGCCTCGGCCGCGCCGGCGTCGCCCTCGCGGCTCTCGGCGAGCAGTTCGCGCTGGCGCGCCTCCAGTTCGCGGACCTCGCTCTCCGTCTCGACCAGTTCGCGGGTGGTGTCCCGGAGGGTCTGACACTCCTGATAGTCGACGTCGATGTGGCACATCGACGACTTCCCTTTGAATACGACCGCGCGGATGGGTTCCTCGCGGGTGATCGCGCGGGCGTCCTCGACGAACTGTCGCATCTGCTGGTGGACGTTGGTCGTGATCACGACCGTGCGGTCGTGCTCACGAGCGTGCTCCAGGGCGGGCACGAGCGCGGAGAGGGTCTTCCCGGTCCCGGGCGCTCCCTCGAACAGCACGTCCTGCCCGCGGTCCAGCGCGTTCGCGATCCTGTCCATCGCCTCGCGCTGGTTCGGATACGGCTCCTCGTACGGGAAGAACCGCAGATGCGACGGCTCCGACACGCGCCGAGGTTCGTCGCCACCGAATAAAAGGGGTGGGGTGCCGCGGCGAAAGTGGTCCGCCGGCGGAAACGAGGGTTCGATCCGTGAATATGGTTTCAGTAAATATATATTTGTTCGGGTAGTGTGCGCACGCCACACACAGTACCGGCATCTATTACCGGTTTTCCGGCCACTAGGGGATCGAGATGGCGACAGAAACCGCAACGGCGACTGACGTATCGACTGGTGCCGGACACTGGCAGGCCGGCGTGGCCGGCGGCCTCGCCGGCGGGCTCGTCTTCGGCGCGATGATGTCCGTGATGACTCCCGGCGTACTGGAGATGGGGATCCCGGCGATGTACGGGATCGAGGGCCCCGCCGGCGCCCTCGGCTGGGCGATCCACATGTCCCACGGCGCGGTCATCGGGCTCGGATTCGCCGCGATCGCGGATCTGAGACCCGCCCTCGGGGACTCGATCGGAACGAGCCTCGGCGCCGGCGCGGGCTACGGCCTCCTCGTGTGGGTCGCGCTCGCCGTGATCGCGATGCCGATCTGGCTGGGCGCCGTCGGCTTCGCGGGCGCGCCGCCGCTGCCGAACGTCGGCGTCGAGAGCCTCGTCGGCCACGTGGTCTACGGCGCGGTTCTCGGCGGCGTCTACTCGGCGATGGCGAAGTGACCGGCGCGACGGACCCCGTTTTTTAACCCTTCACGGCGCGGACTCGTAGCAACCAATGTTCGACGAGATCCTCGAGAAGTTCGAGGGGTCACCGAGCCAGCAGGCCGTCATCCGGCTGTTCTTAGAGCGCGGCTTCTCCGTCAACGAGGAGGGTCGCGTCGTCTCCGGCGGGATCGAGATCCCGTACACCGGGATCGCGCGCGAACTCGACGTCGACCGACGCGTGGTCGACTCGACGACGGACGCGATCTTGGACGACCCCGACCTGAAGCGCATCTTCACCAACATCTCGTCGGTGCCGAGCCTCATGGACTTGGCGCCGGTCCTCGATCTCACGGTCCTCACCGTCGAGGTCGACGCCGCGGACGAGGCGGGGATCGTCGCCGAGGTGACCGGCATCCTCGCCGACTACGGCATCTCGATCCGGCAGGTCCTGAGCGAGGACCCCGAGTTCACCGACGACCCGAAGCTGTACGTGATCACCGACACGGAACTGCCCGGGGAGCTGCTCGTCGAGATCCGCGAACTCGGCTACGTCCGGCGCGTGGGGTTCTGACCGATCGGCGGCGGCGGTCGCCGGCCGCGGCCGGCCGCGCCGAGGCCGTCGCGATCAGTTCCGCCCGTCGAAGAACGGATCGTTTCGGCGCGGACGCTTATGTACGGAGCCGACGCATCCCGGAGCGTCGCCCGGGCGTCGTTTCACTTTCACTACGGTGTAAACCAGTCTTTATACCCGATGGCGAACAAGGTGAGCGTACATGCCTGAAGACGAACTCGAGGACCTCCCCGGAGTCGGCCCAGCGACCGCAGACAAGCTCGTCGAGAACGGGTTCGAGAGCTACCAGTCGATCGCCGTCGCCAGCCCCGGCGAGATGTCGAACACCGCGGACATCGGCGAGTCGTCGGCCGCCGACATCATCAACGCCGCGCGCGACGCGGCCGACGTCGGCGGGTTCGAGACGGGCGCGACCGTCCTCGAACGACGCCAGGAGATCGGGAAGCTCTCCTGGCAGATCGACGAGGTCGACGACCTGCTCGGCGGCGGCATCGAGACGCAGTCGATCACCGAGGTGTACGGCGAGTTCGGGTCCGGGAAGTCGCAGGTGACTCACCAAATGGCCGTCAACGTCCAGCTCCCGCCGGAGCACGGCGGCCTCGACGGCGGGTGTATCTTCGTCGACTCCGAGGACACGTTCCGTCCGGAGCGGATCGACGACATGGTCCGCGGGCTCGACGACGAGATCCTCGCGGACGAGATGGAGCGGCGCGAGATCGAGGGCACCCCCTCGGACGAGGAGGCGATGGAGGAGCTCATCGAGGCGTTCCTCGACCAGATCCACGTCGCCAAGGCGTTCAACTCCAACCACCAGATCCTGCTCGCGGAGAAGGCGAAGGAGCTGGCCGGCGAGCACGAGGAGAGCGAGTGGCCCATCCGGATCGTCTGCGTGGACTCGCTGACCGCCCACTTCCGCGCCGAGTACGTCGGCCGAGGCGAACTCGCCGACCGGCAGCAGAAGCTCAACAAGCACCTCCACGACCTGATGCGGATCGGCGACCTGTTCAACACCGCCATCCTCGTCACCAATCAGGTCGCGTCGAACCCGGACTCGTACTTCGGCGACCCGACGCAGGCGATCGGCGGCAACATCCTCGGACACGCCTCCACGTTCCGGATGTACCTCCGCAAGTCGAAGGGGAACAAGCGGATCGTCCGGCTCGTCGACGCCCCGAACCTCGCCGACGGCGAGGCCGTGATGCGCGTACAGGGCGAGGGCCTGAAGCCGGAGTAACCCGGGAACGCTCCCCACGACCGACGGGATCGACGCCCGCGCTCGACGTGACGGGCTTCCGGTGGTCGGACCGGACTCCGAACCGCCGGTCCGGTTGACGAACGTCAACTTCTTCTTGAAACGGCTGAAGCGCCTTCTATCGGCCGTATAACGCCGTTACAACGGCTGAGTGCGGAGTTCGGCGCGGCAAAAATCGCCAACAGCGACCGCGCCCGACGCCACGCGCCCCGGAATCGGCCAATTCGACCGTTTATAACAGCTATCTTACAAAACATCCGTCCGATTTGATCGCAATGATTGCGGAAAACTCTCCGAGAATACGTCCTTATACACCATGTATTCGTCCGTATATTTTGTATTTGTCGTATTGTGAACTGGTTTTTTTGTGAAACTCAACTCGAACGTTTATGTATTCCTGTTCCTGCTAGTCGAAACGTGATTCAGCACATGAGTACGGACGAAGCGCGCAGTTCAGAGGACGGATGTTCAGTTGAGGTGGTCGAAGCGTGACGGCCGGCGTACTGGCGACGGTCGACCCGAGCACGTTCGCGTCCGCGATGAACGGGACGTGGATTCTGATGGTAACGTTCCTCATCTTCTTCATGCACGCGGGCTTCGCCATGCTCGAAGCCGGGCAGGTCCGCTCGAAGAACGTCGCGAACCAGCTGACGAAGAACCTCCTGACGTGGAGCGTCGGGGTGACGGTGTTCTTCCTCATCGGGACGGCGTTCACGAGCGTGATGAGCGGCTCCGGCGGGCCGGTTTCGGCCGCGGGGGCGCTGTTCTCCGGCGGCGAACTCGCCGTCGAGTCCGGGGCGGTAGGCCCGTACGTCAACTGGCTCTACGGCGCGGTGTTCGCCATGACCGCCGCGACCATCGTGTCCGGCGCGGTCGCCGGCCGCGCGAAGCTCCGCGCGTACGTCACCTACACCTTCCTGCTGGCCGCGGTCATCTACCCGATGGTCATCGCGTTCACCTGGTCGGCGTCGGGCGACGGGCTCGTCGCGCAGCTGACCGGCGTCGCGTTCCACGACTTCGCCGGCGGCATGATCGTCCACGGGATGGGCGGCATCGCGGGCCTCACGGCCGCGGCCGTCCTCGGTCCGCGGATGGACCGCTACGCAGAGGACGGCTCGACGAGCGTCATTCCCGGTCACTCGCTGACGTTCGCCGTGCTCGGGACGCTCATCCTCGCGTTCGGCTGGTACGGCTTCAACGTCGGGACGGCCTCCGTCGTCAGCGGCGGCGTGTTCAACACGCTGACGGTCAACCTGGTCGCGATGGGGACGACCATCGCGATGGCGGCCGGCGGTATCGGCGCCGCGCTGGTCGTGTGGCTGAAGACCGGGAAGGTCGACACGCTGTACGTCGCTAACGGCCTGCTCGCCGGGCTCGTCGGCATCACGGCCATTCCGGACACCACCGCGTGGTGGGGCGCGCTGATCGTCGGCGGCCTCGCCGGCGCGCAGCTCCCGATCGTCTTCGAGTTCGTCTCGGACACGCTCAAGATCGACGACGTCTGCGCGGTGTTCCCGGTCCACGGGAGCGCGGGCGTCCTCGGAACGCTGCTGTTCCCGTTCGTCGCCGCGCCGGGCACCCTCAGCGCCGGCGTCGGCGCGCACTTCGTCGCCCAGCTTGTCGGCGTCGTCATCATCGGCGGCTGGACGCTCACCGCGACCGCCGCGGTCTGGTACGCGCTCAAGCTCAGCGGCGAGGCGCGCGTCACGGCGGAACACGAACAGGAGGGCCTCGACATCTCCGAGCACGGCGTCGAGACCTACCCCGAGTTCGGCGGCGACCGCGTCGCGACCGACGGCGGTCCGTCCGTCGTCGACACCACCGAGAAGTCCCCCCGCGCCGACGGCGGCGAGGAGGCGGGCTCGGGCATCAAGATGGTCACCGCGGTCGTCCGCCCCGACAAGCTCGGCGCGATCAAGCAGGCGCTCGCGGAGATCAACGCGCCCTCGCTCACGGTGACGAACGTCTCCGGTCGCGGCTCCCAGCCCGCGAAGAAGGGCCAGTGGCGCGGCGAGGAGTTCACGGTCGACCTCCACCAGAAGGTGAAGGTTGAAGTCGTCGTCGCCGACATCCCGGCCGACGAGGTCGCGGAAGCGATCGCCGACGCGTCGAAGACCGGTGAGCCGGGCGACGGCAAGGTGTTCATCATGCCGGTCGAGGACGCGCTGCAGGTCCGCACCGGCGCGACCGGGCCGGAGGCGGTGTAAGTCGGGACCGGCGCCGACGCCTGGAGGTTCGGAGCACCGAGCGGTCGACTGCGACGCGCACTTTTTCGGGGACGCCACGCCGCCGAGCGGCGGCGCCGATCGGCTTCATACCGATGGTCGGACGCCGGCCTCGTCGCCGGGTCGGCAACTACTTTCATCCCTCCCGCCCAACCGGTGGACATGAACCACGAGCGCTCCCGCGGGCTGTACGACCGCGCGTTGTCGGTCATGCCCGGCGGGGTCAACTCCTCCGTCCGCGCGACGATGCCGCATCCGTTCTTCGTCGAGCGCGGCGACGGCGGCCACGTGATCGACGCCGACGGCAACCGGTACGTCGACTGGGTGATGGGGTACGGCCCGCTCCTGTACGGTCACGACCTCCCCGACCCCGTGGAGGCGGCGGTCCAGTCGCACGTCGCGGAGGGGCCGATGTACGGCGCGCCCACCGAGATCGAGGTCGAACACGCCGAGTTCGTGGCGCGCCACGTCCCGAGCGTCGAGTCGATCCGGTTCGTCAACTCGGGGACGGAGGCGACCGTGTCGGCGGTGCGGCTCGCGCGCGGCCACACCGACCGCGACAAGATCGTCGTCATGCAGGGCGGCTACCACGGCGCGCAGGAGTCGACGCTCGTCGAGGGATCGCCGGGGGACGCGCATCCCTCCACGGCGGGGATTCCGGAGGAGTTCGCCCGACACACTCTCCCGATCCCGTTCAACGACCCGGAGGCCGCGAAGGAGGTGTTCGCGGAGCACGGCGACGAGATCGCCGCCGTCCTCGTGGAGCCGATCCTCGCCAACATGGGCATCGTGACCCCGATAGACGGCTACCACGAGACGCTCCGGGAGCTGTGTGACGGCCACGACGCGCTGTTGATCTTCGACGAGGTGATCACGGGGTTCCGCGTCGGCGGCCTCGGGTGCGCGCAGTCGAAGTTGGGGGTCACCCCGGACGTGACGACGTTCGGAAAGATCATCGGCGGCGGGTTCCCGGTCGGGGCGATCGGCGGTCGCGCCGACCTGATCGAGGAGTTCACGCCCGCGGGCGACGTGTTCCAGTCCGGCACCTTCTCGGGCCATCCGGTGACGATGGCCGCCGGGAAGGCGGGGTTGGAGTACGCCGCCGAGAACGACGTGTACGAGCACGTCAACCGGCTCGGCCGAAAGCTCCGCGAGGGGATCACCGAGATCTGCGCGGAGCGCGCGCCGGAGTACACCGTCGTCGGCACCGACTCGATGTTCAAGACGATATTCACCCGAGCGGCGCCCGACGACCCGGCGGACTGCTGTCCGGCCGGCTGTCGACAGGACCCCGACTGCGCGCGGTACGACGCCTGTCCGAAGACGGGCGCCGACGTCGCCCGCGCCGCGACCGACCGCTGGGAGCGCGTGTTCTGGCAGGAGATGAAAGACCGCGGCGTGTTCCTCACCGCCAACCAGTTCGAGTGTCAGTTCACCTCCTACGCCCACACGGAGGAGGACGTCGAGCGGACGCTGGAAGCGTACCGGGAGGCGATCTGAACGAGCGCGGCGGCGGTCGTTTATAAATGAACGCGGCGGTGGCGCGCGCCTCCGAGTGGCCCACAGGCCACGAGGAGCGCGCGCGAGGGAGTCAGTCGTCCGGAGCGAAGCGGAGGACGACTGACGAGGCTGGGGAGGCGTGAGGTGCCGTGCGGAGCGGGGAGGGGCGGGACTCAAAGGGGCAGCCGCGAGGGCGAAGCACGGCGCAGTAAGCACCGGAGCGAGGGAGCGATAGCGACCGAGTGAGGAGCGCAACAAGCCGCGCGAGTCGTCGCGGCTGGGGCTTTAGTTGTGGTCGCTGTCGATCCGTAGTCAAACACGTATGACCGAGCGGCTGGGGCTTCGGAGTGGCTCACCGAGGGGCTGTTGGTCGTATATGAATGGCCGAGCAAAGAACCCCACCCCGACTCGGTGCCAACGACCCGACCGCTCTGCGCCACCAACCCCTTATCGAACGGACCCGAAACCGATTGTCCGGTGAGGCGCGAAATCGAGACGAGTTCACGGCGTAGTTGCGGAATGTTTTTATACCGAAACTTGGGTACGTACAGGTGATGACCGCGGAGGCTCGTCCCGACGCCGCCCTCGTCCGAGGCCGACGAGCCCCGCGACCGCGACGAGGCGTCCGACCGCCGCGACCGGCTTCCGGCGCGGCGCGACGACGGCCCCCTTCGGGCCAGTAATTCTTCCCTCGTCGCGTTCGCGCCGTTTCGTTCCGGAGAGTGACAGCAACGTCCGTCCGTAGCGCCGGCCCTGCGGTTTTGTTGCAATATCTAAAGCGGTGAATTTAAGGGGTATACCCCACTGTACTCCTGTAATGGTAACCGTTGCACTCGCGTTCAGTGGGGGACTCGACACGACCGTCTGCGTCCCGCTTTTAAAAGAAGAGTACGGCTACGACGAGGTCATCGGCGTCAACGTCGACGTCGGCCAGCCGACGGAGGAGTTCGACGAGGCCGAGGAGACCGCCGACGCCCTCGGGCTCGACCTCCACGTGGTCGACGCGAAAGAGGAGTTCGCCGGGCTGTGCTTCGACGCCGTGAAGACGAACGCGACGTACCAGGGCTACCCGCTCGGGACCGCGCTCGCGCGCCCCGTCATCGCCGAGGCCATCCTGGGCGTCGCCGAGGAGCAGGGCTGTGACGCCATCGCCCACGGCTGTACGGGCAAGGGGAACGACCAGCTCCGGTTCGAGGCCGTCTGGCGCGGCTCCGACCTCGAAGTCATCGCGCCCGTCCGCGAACTCGGTCTCACCCGCGAGTGGGAGATCGACTACGCGGCCGAGAAGGACCTCCCGGTCGAGGCCGGCGACGGCGGCGTCTGGTCCATCGACGAGAACATCTGGTCGCGCGCGGTCGAGGGCGGCAAGCTGGAGAACCCGAACTACGAGCCGCCGGCGGACATCTACGAGTGGACCGCCGAGCCGGAGGGCGAGACCACGATCGAGATCGCCTTCGAAGAAGGGGCCCCGGTCGCCGTCGACGGCGAGGCGATGGACCCGGTCCCGCTGATCCAGCACCTCAACGAGTACGCCGGCGGCTACGGCATCGGTCGCACGGACGTGATGGAGGACCGCATGCTCG